>Ga0194119_10000144_pt1 | contig 139057 bp, 147 predicted proteins | sample TA2MahC100mmetaG_FD_148620 | JGI IMG/M metagenome (GOLD analysis project Ga0194119, IMG submission 148620) | Freshwater microbial communities from Lake Tanganyika, Tanzania - TA2015018 Mahale Deep Cast 100m | ecosystem: Environmental > Aquatic > Freshwater > Lake | place: Tanzania: Lake...
CTACTTCCGGACGACGGACGTCACGGGCGTGGTGACGCTGCCGGAGGGCACCGAGATGGTGATGCCGGGCGACAACGCGCGGATGGTGGTTGAGCTGATCCAGCCGATCGCCATGGACGAGGGCCTGCGCTTCGCCATCCGCGAGGGTGGTCGCACCGTCGGCGCCGGCGTCGTGACCAAGATCGTCAAGTAACCGGACAGGAGCGAGGGACGGCGGCCCCACGAGGGTCGCTCTCCCGGAGAAGCCCATGGACAGCACCAATATCCGCATCCGCCTGAAGGCGTTCGACCATCGCGTGCTCGACCAGTCGACCACCGAGATCGTGAGCACCGCCAAGCGGACCGGCGCGCAGGTGCGCGGGCCGATCCCGCTGCCCTCGCGCATCGAGCGTTTCACGGTCAACCGTTCGCCGCACATCGACAAGAAGTCGCGCGAGCAGTTCGAGGTGCGCACGCACAAGCGCGTGCTGGATATCGTCGACCCGACCCCGCAGACCGTGGACGCGCTGATGAAGCTCGACCTCGCCTCGGGTGTCGACGTCGAAATCAAGCTGGGCGCCTGAGCGCTCGCGACAGGGAAGAAGGAACGGGAACATGCGTTGCGGTCTCGTCGCCCAGAAGGTCGGCATGACCCGCGTCTTCAACGACGCGGGAGAGCATGTGCCGGTGACCGTGCTGAAGGTCGACCAGGTTCAGGTCGTGGCCGTGCGTGCCGCCGACAAGGATGGCTACACCGCCGTCCAGCTCGGCTACGGCAAGGCCAAGGTGAAGAACGTCACCAAGCCGATGCGCGGCCACTTCGCCAAGGCCAAGGTCGAGCCCAAGAAGAAGCTGGTCGAGTTCCGCGTCGCCAAGGACGCGCTGCTCGATGTCGGCGCCGAGCTGCTGCCTAGTCACTTCGTGGTCGGTCAGTTCGTGGATGTGACCGGCACCACGATCGGCCGCGGCTTTACGGGCTCGATGGTGCGCTGGAACTTCGGCGGCCTGGAAGCCAGCCACGGCGTGTCGGTCTCGCACCGCAGCCACGGCTCGACCGGCAACCGTCAGGATCCGGGCCGTACCTTCCCGGGCAAGAAGATGGCCGGCCATTACGGCGACGAGCGCGTGACCACGCAGAACCTCAGGGTCGTCGCGAGCGACGATGCGCGCGGGCTGCTGCTGGTCCAGGGCGCGGTGCCGGGTGCCAAGAACGGCTACGTGCTGGTGCGCGATGCGTCGAAGAAGGCCCGCCCGAAGGACGCGCCCTATCCGGGCGCGGTCCGCAAGCCGGCCGAGCCGGCGCAGCCGGCGGCGTGAGCGACAGGGGATTGAGATGAAAGTCGCGGTCAAGACCATTGAGGGCGGCAGCGCCGGCGAGATCGAACTCGCCGATGCGGTGTTCGGCGCCCCGGTCCGCAAGGACATCCTGCAGCGTTGCGTGGTGTGGCAGCTGTCGCGCCGCCAGGCGGGCACGCACAAGACCAAGGGTCGCTCCGAGGTCACGGCGACGGCCAAGAAGATGTACGCCCAGAAGGGCACCGGTCGCGCCCGCCACGGCAACGAGGCGGCGCCGCAGTTCCGCGGCGGCGGCAAGGCCTTCGGTCCGGTGGTGCGCAGCCATGCGCTCGACCTGCCCAAGAAGGTCCGCCAGCTCGCGCTGCGCTCGGCGCTCTCGTCCAAGGCGGCCGACGGCAAGCTGGTGGTACTCGACAGCGCCCAGATGTCCGAGCCGAAGACCGCCAAGCTGGTGGCCGGCCTCGGCAAGCTCGGCCTGTCGGACGCGCTGGTGATCGCCGGCGCGGCGGTCGACACCAATTTCGCGCGCGCCGCGGCCAACATCGCCCATCTCGATGTGCTGCCGCAGCAGGGCGCCAACGTTTACGACATCCTGCGCCGCGACACGCTCGTGCTGACGCGCGATGCCGTCAAGCATCTCGAGGAGCGCCTGCAATGAGCGACGCGAAGGCTGGCGCGCCGACCGTTTCCCGGTCGCGCATGTACGAGGTGATCCGCTCGCCGCTGATCACCGAGAAGACCACCAACGGCTCCGAGCACGGGCAGGTCACGTTCCGCGTGCCGCTCGACGCCACCAAGCCCGAGATCAAACAGGCCGTGGAAGGCCTGTTCAAGGTCAAGGTGAAGGCGGTGAACACGGTCACCGTGAAGGGCAAGAGCAAGCTGTTCCGCGGCCGTCCCGGCCGGCGCAGCGACTGGAAGAAGGCGATCGTTTCGCTCGCCGACGGCCAGAAGATCGACGTGACGACGGGCCTGTGAGGCGCGGAGCAGTATCATGGCATTGAAAACCTACAAGCCGGTTACCCCGTCGCTCCGCCAGCTCGTGATCGTCGATCGCGAGGGTCTGTGGAAGGGCAAGCCCGTCAAGTCGCTGACCAGCGGCAAGACCAACACCGGCGGCCGCAACAACCACGGTCACATCACCAGCCATCACCGCGGCGGTGGCCACAAGCGGCGCCTGCGCCTGGTCGATTTCCGCCGTCGCAAGTTCGACGTGCCGGCGACCGTGGAGCGGCTGGAGTACGATCCCAACCGGTCGGCCTTCATCGCGCTCATCAAGTACACCGACGGCGAGCTCGCCTACATCCTCGCGCCGCAGCGGCTCAAGGCCGGCGACCAGGTCGTGTCGGGCGAGCGTGTCGACATCAAGCCCGGCAATGCCATGCCGCTCGCCAACATGCCGGTCGGCACGATCGTGCATAACGTCGAGCTGAAGAAGGGCCGCGGCGGACAGCTCGCGCGCTCGGCCGGCGCCTACGTGCAGCTGGTCGGCAAGGACGCGGGCTACGCCCAGATCAAGCTCGGCTCCGGTGAGCTGCGCATGGTGCCCGGCGAGTGCCTGGCGACCGTCGGCGCGGTTTCCAACCCGGACAACCAGAACGTGGTGATCGGCAAGGCGGGCCGCTCGCGTTGGCTCGGCCGTCGCCCGCATGTGCGCGGCGTGGCCATGAACCCGGTCGATCATCCGCACGGCGGCGGCGAAGGCCGCACCTCCGGTGGTCGCCATCCGGTGACCCCGTGGGGCAAGCCCACCAAGGGCAAGAAGACCCGCAAGAACAAGGCGACGGACAAGTACATCATCCGCCGCCGTCACGCGAACCGCTGACGGCAGCGCAGGAGGACATCGTGGCACGTTCCGTTTGGAAGGGACCGTTCGTTGACGGTCACCTGCTGAAGAAGGTGGAGAAGGCACGGCAGACCGTGCGCAGCGAGGTCGTGAAGACCTGGTCGCGGCGCTCGACGATCCTGCCGCAGTTCGTCGGTCTGACCTTCGGCGTCTACAACGGCCGCAAGTTCATCCCGGTGAACGTCACCGAGGAGATGGTCGGGCACAAGCTGGGCGAGTTCGCGCCCACCCGCACCTTCAGCGCCCACGCGGGCGACAAGAAGGTGTCGAAGGAGTAACGCGCGATGAGCAAGCAACCCACGCGCCGCCGCGAGGCGGACAACGAGGCCAAGTCGGTGCTGCGCGTCCTGCGCGTCAGCCCGCGCAAGCTCGACCTGGTCGCGGCCACCATCCGCGGCAAGAAGGCGGCCTCGGCCGTCAACGAGCTCGCGTTCTCGCGCAAGCGGATCGCCATCGACGTGCGCAAGGCGCTGTCGTCGGCGATCGCCAACGCCGAGAACAATCACAATCTCGACGTCGACCGCCTGATCGTGGCCGAAGCCTCGGTGGGCAAGGGTCTCGTCATGAAGCGGTTCCACACCCGCGGTCGCGGCCGGTCGGCCGGGATCGTCAAGCCGTTCAGCCAGCTCACCATCGTGGTGCGCGAGCGGGCCCAGGCGGAGGACAAGTAATGGGTCAGAAGGTCAATCCCGTCGGCCTGCGGCTCGGCATCAACCGGACCTGGGACTCGCGCTGGTACGCCGAGGGTGCCGAGTACTCGACGATGCTGCACGAGGACATCCGCATCCGGAAGGTCCTGCGCGAGAAACTGGCCCAGGCCGGAGTCGCCAAGATCGTGATCGAGCGGCCGGCCAAGCGCGCCCGCGTCACCATTCATACCGCCCGTCCGGGCGTGGTGATCGGCAAGAAGGGCGCCGACATCGAGAAGCTGCGCTCCGACCTTGGCAAGATGACTAAGGGCGAAGTGGCGCTGAACATCGTCGAGATCCGCAAGCCCGAGATCGACGCCACGCTGATCGCCGAGAACATCGCCCAACAGCTGGAGCGCCGCGTCGCGTTCCGCCGCGCCATGAAGCGCGCCGTCCAGTCGGCGATGCGTCTCGGTGCCCAGGGCATCCGCATCAACTGCTCGGGTCGCCTTGGCGGCGCGGAAATCGCGCGCATGGAGTGGTACCGCGAGGGTCGCGTGCCGCTGCATACGCTGCGCGCCGATATCGACTACGGGACCGCCACCGCCTTCACCACCTTCGGCACCTGCGGCGTCAAGGTCTGGGTGTTCAAGGGCGAGATTCTCGCGCATGACCCGATGGCGCACGACCGCCGTGCCGAGGAGTCGGCGCCGCAGCGCACGCCGTCGCGTGTCGAGCGCACCGAGCAGAGGGACGCGTAAGCCGCCATGCTGCAACCCAAGCGCACCAAGTACCGCAAGGCCTTCAAGGGCCGGATCAGCGGCGCCGCCAAGGGCGGGTACAACCTCGACTTCGGCTCGTTCGGGCTGAAGGCGATGGAGCCCGACCGCCTGACCGCGCGCCAGATCGAGGCCGCCCGTCGTGCCATCACGCGCCACATGAAGCGTGCCGGCCGCGTGTGGATCCGCGTGTTCCCCGACGTGCCGGTCTCGAAGAAGCCGGCCGAAGTCCGCATGGGCTCCGGCAAGGGCGCGCCGGAGTTCTGGGCGGCCCGCGTGCATCCCGGCCGCGTGCTGTTCGAGCTGGACGGCGTGCCGGTGACGGTCGCCAAGGAGGCGCTGGCGCTCGCCGCCGCGAAGCTCCCGATCCGCACCCGCTTCGTCGCGCGCGTCGGCGCCTAGGCCCGGGGAACAGAGCCATGAAAGCCACCGACATCCGTCCCAAGACCCGCGACGAGCTCAAGACCGAGCTCGGCAACCTTCGCAAGGAAGCGTTCAACCTGCGTTTCCAGAAGGCCAGCGGCCAGTTGCAGAAGACCGCCCGCGCGCGCCAGGTGCGCCGCGACATCGCCCGCATCAAGACGGTGCTGGGCGAGAAGGCCGCAGGCTGAGGAGCAGAAGATGCCGAAGCGAATTCTCGAAGGCACGATCGTGAGCGACAAGATGGACAAGACCATCGTCGTCAAGGTCGAGCGCCGCGTGCAGCACCCGATCTACAAGAAGTTCATCCGCAAGTCGAAGAAGTACCACGCGCACGACGAGGCGAACGCCTTCAAGGGCAAGGTGGGCGAGATCGTGCGGATCCGCGAGTGCCGGCCGCTCTCGCGCACCAAGTCCTGGGAAGTCCTGGGCGCGGACGCCAAGGCCTGAGCGGCAACGAACACGGAATTGAGGAGGTCGCGGCGCCCAGCGCCGCGGATAGGGCAAAATGATCCAGATGCGGACCAACCTCGAGGTCGCCGACAATAGCGGCGCCCGTCGGGTACAGTGCATCAAGGTGCTGGGCGGCTCGCGCCGCAAGTACGCCAGCGTCGGCGACGTGATCGTCGTCTCGATCAAGGAGGCGATCCCGCGCGGCCGCGTGAAGAAGGGCGAGGTGCATCGCGCCGTCGTCGTGCGCACCGCCCGCGAAGTTCGTCGGGCCGACGGCAGCGCCATCCGCTTCGATCGCAACGCCGCCGTGCTGCTCAGCAAGCAGGACGAGCCGATCGGCACCCGCATCTTCGGACCGGTGACGCGCGAACTGCGCGCCCGCAAGTTCATGAAGATCATTTCGCTCGCGCCCGAGGTGCTCTAGCCATGGCCGTCAAGCTCAAGATCCGCAAGGGCGACCGCGTCAAGGTCATCGCCGGCCGCTCCAAGGGCCGTATCGGCGACGTGCTGCGCGTGCTGCCGGCCGAGAGCCGCGTCGTCGTCTCCGGCGTGAACGTGATCAAGCGCCATACCAAACCGAACCGCGGCGAGACCGGCGGGATCGTGGAGCGCGAAGCCCCGATCCACGTCTCGAACGTGGCCGTGATCGACCCCGCCGGGACCGACAAGCCGACCAAGGTCGGCTTCAAGATCCTTGAAGACGGCCGCAAGGTGCGCTTCGCGCGCGCCTCCGGCGAGACCATCGACCGCTAGGAGATCGGGCCATGCCCGCGCGACTTCAGGAACGCTACCAAAACGACATCCGCGCCATGCTGACGAAGGAGTTCGGCTACAAGAACCCCCTCGAAGTGCCGCGCCTGGACAAGGTCGTGATCAACATGGGCGTCGGCGAGGCGGTGAACGACCGCAAGGCCGTCGATGGCGCCGTCGCCGACCTGACCGCGATTACCGGTCAGCGGCCGGTGACCACCAAGTCGCGCAAGTCGATCGCCACCTTCAAGCTGCGCGACGGCATGGCGATCGGCGTCAAGGTCACGCTGCGCCGGACCCGCATGTACGAATTCGTCGACCGCCTGGTGAACATCGCGCTGCCGCGCGTCCGCGACTTCCGCGGCCTCAACGGCAAGTCGTTTGACGGCGCCGGCAACTTCGCGATGGGTCTCAAGGAGCAGATCGTGTTCCCCGAGATCGAGTACGACAAGGTCGACCAGGTCCGCGGCATGGACATCATCATCTGCACGACCGCCCGCACCGACGACGAGGCTCGCGCGCTGCTGTGCGGCTTCGACTTCCCCTTCGCCACCTGACGGCCGGAGACAGCAATGGCCAAGACGAGTTCGGTCGAGAAGAACAAGCGCCGCGAGCGGATGGCGAAGAAATTCGCGCCCAAGCGCGCCAAGCTGAAGGCGATGGCGGTGGACGACCGGCTGTCGCCCGAGGAGCGTTTCGAGGCGCGCCTCAAGCTCGCGAAGCTGCCGCGCAATTCCTCGCCCACGCGCATCCGCAACCGGTGTGAGCTCACCGGCCGGCCGCGCGCGGTTTATCGCAAGTTCAAGCTCTCGCGCCTCGCGCTACGACAGCTCGCCTCCCAGGGCGGTCTGCCGGGCGTCGTGAAGTCGAGCTGGTAAAGGGGGTCCCCGGACCATGGCGATGACAGATCCCGTCGGCGATATGCTGACCCGCATCCGCAACGGCCAGTCGGCGCGCCTCGACAGCGTGACCGTGCCGGCTTCGCAGATGCGTTCCAACGTTCTCGATGTGCTGAAGCGCGAAGGCTATATCCGCGGCTGGTTCGAGGAGGAGCTGCGCCCCGGCGTGCGCGAGCTGCGCGTCGAGCTCAAGTACGACAACGGCCGTCCTGTGATCCGCGACATTCGGCGCGTCTCGAAGCCCGGCCGCCGCGTCTACTCCAAGATCCGCGAGCTGCCGCGCCACTTCAACGGCCTCGGCATCTCGATCCTCTCCACCCCGCGCGGCATCATGTCGGATGCCGAGGCGCGCGCTGCCAATGTCGGCGGCGAAGTCCTCTGCAAGGTGTTCTGATCATGTCGCGCGTCGGCAAGAATCCCGTTCCGATCCCGCAGGGCGTCACCGTCGACCTGCAGGGCCAGTCCCTCAAGGTCAAGGGCAAGCGCGGCGAGCTCGCCTTCGTCGTTCACGACGACGTGGCTGTCACTCGCGAGGGCAGCGGACTGACCTTCAAGCCGCGCGTCGAGAGCCGGCGCGCCCGCATGCAGTGGGGCACCGCCCGCAACCTCGTGCGCAACATGGTGCGCGGCGTTTCGGACGGCTTCACCGTGACGCTGGAGATCAACGGCGTGGGCTATCGTGCCCAGGCCGACGCCAAGAACCTGAAGCTCCAGCTCGGCTATAGCCACGACATCGAGTATCCGATCCCGGCTGGCGTGCAGATCAAGGCCACGAAGCCGACCGAGATCGAGATCAGCGGCGCTGACCGCCAGAAGGTCGGCCAGATCGCCGCCGAGATCCGCTCGATGCGTCCGCCGGAGCCCTACAAGGGCAAGGGCATCAAGTATTCGACCGAGACCATCCGCCGCAAGGAAGGCAAGAAGAAGTAGGGCTCGACAGATGACCGACACCAAACGTCTCTTCGAACGCCGGCAGCGCCGCACGCGGCACGCCGTGCGCAAGGCGGCCGGCAGCCGCCCCCGGCTGAGCGTCTTCCGCTCGGGCAAGCACATCTACGCCCAGGTGATCGACGACCGGAAGGGCGCCACGCTCGCGGCCGCCTCGACGCTCGAGAAGTCGCTCAAGGGCACGCTGAAGACCGGCGCCAGCCGCGACGCCGCGACCGCTGTCGGCAAGTTGTTGGCCGAGCGGGCGCTTGCCGCCGGCGTCAAGGAAGTCGTGTTCGACCGCGGTGGCTACATTTTCCACGGCCGCGTCGCTGCGCTGGCCAATGGCGCCCGCGAGGGCGGCCTGTCGTTCTGATCGGGAGTTGAATTCATGGCTCGTTCACCCGGCGGTTCCGGACGTTCCCCGCGCGATCGCGATCGCGGCCGCGAGCGGGAGCGCGACGAGGACAACGAACTGACTGACAAGCTGGTCGCGATCAACCGCGTCGCCAAGGTCGTCAAGGGCGGCCGGCGCTTCGGCTTCGCTGCCATCGTCGTCGTCGGCGACCAGTGCGGCCGCGTCGGCCACGGTTCGGGCAAGGCCCGTGAGGTGCCGGAGGCAATCCGCAAGGCCACGGAGTCGGCCAAGCGGAACCTGATCCGCGTGCCGCTCCGCGACGGCCGCACCCTGCACCACGATGTCCGCGGCCGATTCGGTGCGGGCAAGGTGACGCTGCGCTCGGCTCCGGCCGGCACCGGCATCATCGCCGGCGGCCCGATGCGCGCCGTCTTCGAGACGCTCGGGGTGAAGGACGTGGTGGCCAAGTCGGTCGGCACATCCAATCCGCACAACATGATCAAGGCCACCTTCGAGGCGCTTCAGGCACTGAACTCGCCGCGCATGGTGGCGACCCGCCGCGGCAAGAAGGTCGGCGACCTGCTGGGCCGCCGCGACGACGCCGCCGAGGCGGCATAGGGAGCCCGCCATGGCCGACAAGAAGACGCTCACCGTCACCCAGACCGGCAGCCCGATCGGCCGCACGCAGGACCAGCGCGCGACGCTGGCGGGTCTCGGACTGAACAAGCGCCACCGCAGCCGTGTCCTCGAGGACACCCCGGCGGTGCGCGGCATGATCAACAAGGTGCGCCATCTGGTGCGCGTCGAGGAGGCGCGCTGAGCGGCCGCCTGCGGCGCCAGCGCGAAAGGATCGAACCATGAAGCTCAACGTCCTCTCGGACAACGAAGGCGCCCGCAAGGCCCGCATGCGCGTCGGCCGTGGCATCGGCTCGGGCAAGGGCAAGACCGCCGGTCGCGGCGTGAAGGGCCAGAAGTCCCGCACCGGCGTTGCCATCAAGGGTTTCGAGGGCGGCCAGATGCCGCTCTATCGCCGCATGCCCAAGCGCGGCTTCACGCCGCCCAACGCCAAGACCTGGCAGGTGGTGAATGTCGGTGCGCTGCAGACGGCGATCGACGCCGGCCGTCTCGACGCCACCAAGCCGGTCGACGCCACCGCGATGGCCGCGGCTGGCCTGTTCAAGAACCCGCGCGATGGCGTGCGGCTGTTGGGCAAGGGCGAGCTGAAGGCGGGTCTCACGATCAAGGTCGCGGGCGCTTCGGCGTCGGCGATCGCCGCCGTCGAGAAGGCGGGCGGCAAGGTCGAACTGCCGCCGGCGCCGGCCGCCGAGGCGGCCTGAGGCTTCGTCGCGACGCCGGCGTCCTGGGGACGCCGGTGATTTCCGGTAAGGCGTGAGGTTCCATGGCGTCCGCAGCCGAACAACTGGCATCCAACCTGAACTGGGGCGCGATCGGCAAGGCTACCGAGCTGAAGCAGCGCCTGTGGTTCACGCTGGGCGCGCTGGTGGTGTTCCGCATCGGCGCCTACATCCCGGTTCCCGGCGTGGATCCCACGGCGCTGGCCGAGATTTTCCAGCAGAACGCCGGTGGGATCGCCGGCCTGCTCGACGTGTTCTCCGGCGGCTCGATCGGCCGAATGTCGATCCTGGCGCTCAGCATCATGCCGTACATCTCGGCCTCCATCATCATGCAGATCCTGACGACGGTCGTGCCGTCGCTGGAGCAGCTGAAGAAGGAGGGCGAGGCGGGCCGAAAGAAGATCAACCAGTACACCCGCTACGGCACCGTCGTGCTCGCGGCCTTCCAAGCCTGGGGCATCGCGGTCGGCCTTGAGGGGCAGGTCGCGAGCGCCGGTCCGGTCGTGCCCGATCCCGGCCTGTTCTTCCGTTTCGTCGCGGTGATCACCCTGGTCGGCGGCACACTTTTCCTGATGTGGCTTGGCGAGCAGATCACGGCGCGCGGTGTCGGCAACGGCATTTCGCTGATCATCTTCGCCGGCATCGTCGCCGCCCTGCCTGACGCGCTGGTCCAGACGCTTGAGCTTGGCCGCACCGGCGCGCTGTCGGCGCTGTTCATCATCGCGCTGCTGATCGGCGTCGTGGTGGTCGTGGCGGTGGTGGTGTTCGTCGAAACCGCTCAAAGACGCATCGTCGTCCAATATCCAAAACGCCAGGTCGGCAACCGCATGTATGGCGGCGAGGCCTCGCACCTGCCGCTCAAGGTCAACACGGCCGGCGTCATCCCGCCGATCTTCGCGAGCTCGCTGCTGCTGTTCCCTGCGACCATCGCGTCGTTCCAGGGCAACACGGCGGAGGCCGGCTGGATGCAGTTCATCGCCGGCTACCTCAGCCACGGCCAGCCGCTCTACCTGCTGCTCTATGTCGGCCTGATCGTGTTTTTCTGCTTCTTCTACACGACGGTCGTCTTCAACCCGGTCGATACCGCCGACAACCTCAAGAAGAACGGCGGCTTCGTGCCGGGTATCCGGCCGGGCAAGAACACGGCTGAGTATCTGGAGTACATCCTCACGCGCCTCACCGCGTTGGGCGCGATCTATCTGTCGCTGGTCTGCATCCTTCCGGAACTCCTGATCTCGCGCGGCGGCGTTCCGTTCTACTTCGGCGGTACCAGCCTCCTGATCGTGGTTTCGGTGACGCTCGACACCGTGACCCAGGTCCAGTCGCATCTGCTGGCGCACCAGTATGAGGGACTGATCAAGAAGGCGCGGCTGCGCGGCAAGCGGCGATGAAGATCATCCTTCTCGGGCCGCCCGGCGCGGGCAAGGGCACCCAGGCGCAGCGTCTCCAGCAGGAGCGCGGCATGGTCCAGCTTTCGACCGGCGACATGCTGCGGGCGGCGGTGGCGTCGGGGTCGGACCTCGGCGTCAAGGCCAAGGCGATCATGGAGCGCGGCGATCTGGTGCCGGACGCGCTGATGGTCGGCCTGATCGAACAGCGGATCGCCCAGCCCGATTGCGCCAAGGGCTTCATCCTGGACGGCTTCCCGCGGACCACGGCTCAGGCCGAGGCGCTGGACCGCATGCTGGCCGCCATGGGCGTGAAGCTCGACCGGGTGATCGAGATGGAGGTCGACGAGGCGGCCCTGACTGAGCGTATCGTCGGCCGTTTCTCCTGCGCCAAGTGCGGCGCGGGCTACCACGACAAGTTCAAGCAGCCGGCCAAGCGGGGCGTCTGCGACAGCTGCGGCCATACCGAGTTCAGCCGCCGCAAGGACGACAACGCGGAGACGGTAAAGACGCGGATGGCCGCCTACCGGGCCCAGACGGAGCCCCTGCTGCCCTACTATCGGGCCAAGGGGGTTCTGCGGGGGGTCGATGGGATGGCCGAAATGGGTGAGGTGTACCGCCAGATCGTGCGGATTCTGGACGGGACTTGACAAGAATGGGTTCCGTTGACTCGGGGGCCGCGATTTATATAATCGCGCGCTTTTCCGGGACCAGCGGGCAGAGACGGAGCGCGCATTTGCGCGCCCTAAGCCTTTGAAGGAGTTGGACTTTGGCGCGTATAGCCGGCGTTAACATCCCGACCGCCAAGCGGGTGGTGATCGGGCTCCAGTACATCCACGGGATCGGCGAGGCGAAGGCCCGCGAGATCTGTGGAAAAGTCGGAATCGAGGAGTCGCGGCGCGTTAACACGCTCAGCGACGACGAGGTGATCCGGATCCGCGAGACCATCGACCGCGACTACACGGTCGAGGGCGATCTGCGGCGCGAGACGGCGATGAACATCAAGCGCTTGATGGACCTCGCCTGCTATCGCGGCCTGCGGCATCGCCGCGGGCTGCCGGTCCGCGGCCAGCGCACGCATACCAATGCGCGCACCCGCAAGGGCCCGGCCAAGCCGATCGCCGGCAAGAAGAAAGTCACGAAGTAAACGGGGGATCGGACTATGGCCAAGCCTGCAGCCGCCGCGAGCGGCGCCGCCCCTGTTGCCGCGCGTCCGCGTCGCAAGGAGCGAAAGAACATCATCTCCGGCGTGGTGCATGTGAACGCCTCGTTCAACAACACCATCGTCACCATCACCGACGCCCAGGGCAATGCGATCGCTTGGTCGTCGTCGGGTCAGCAGGGCTTCAAGGGCTCGCGCAAGAGCACGCCGTTCGCCGCCCAGATGGCCGCCGAGAATGCCGGCCGCAAGGCGATGGAACACGGCATGCGAACCGTCGAGATCGAGGTGCGCGGTCCGGGTTCGGGCCGCGAGTCGGCGCTGCGCGCGCTGCAGGCGGTCGGGCTCGCCGTTACGGCGATCCGCGACGTGACGCCGATCCCGCACAACGGCTGCCGGCCGCCCAAGCGCCGGCGCGTCTGATCGCGGGAGTGTGCCGGCGCGTACGCGCGCCGGTGGAGTAGGGCGGAAGGCGCACTGGCGCCGCCGCGACGTTCAATGCGGGTCGCAATGGCCCGCCAAACAATTCGGTCGAGAGAGGTAGCCCCCGTGCTTCAGAAGAACTGGCAAGACCTGATCAAGCCGGAGAAGCTCGTCACCGAGGCCGGGACGGATCCTGGCCGCACCGCCACTATCGTGGCCGAGCCGCTGGAGCGGGGCTTCGGCCTCACGCTCGGCAACGCGTTGCGCCGCGTGCTGCTGTCGTCGCTGCAGGGCGCGGCTGTGACGTCGATCAAGATCGACAACGTGCTGCACGAGTTCTCCTCGATTCCCGGCGTCCGCGAGGACGTGGTCGACATCGTGCTGAACGTGAAGGCGATGGCGGTGAAGATGCAGGGCGACCGCGTGCAGCGGCTCTATCTGCGCGCCGTCGGCCCCGGCGAAGTGACCGCCGGCATGATCGAGCTGCCGGGCGACGTTCAGATCATGGACCCCAAGCATCTGATCTGCACGCTCGACGATGGCGCCTCGATCGCCATGGAGCTGATGGTCGCGACCGGTAAGGGCTACGTGCCCGCCACGGCCAACCGGCCCGAGGACGCGCCGATCGGCCTGATCCCGGTCGATTCGGTGTTCAGCCCGGTGAAGCGCGTTTCCTACAAGATCGAGAACAGCCGCGTCGGCCAGGTGACCGACTACGACAAGCTCTCGATGACGGTCGAGACCAACGGGACCACCCGGCCCGAGGACGCCGTGGCGCTGGCCGCGCGCATCCTGCAGGACCAGCTGCAGCTCTTCATCAACTTCGACGAGCCGCGCGAGGTCCGCAAGGAAGAGCAGGCCGACGATTTCCCGTTCAACCGCAACCTGCTGCGCAAGGTCGACGAGCTCGAGCTCTCGGTGCGCTCGGCCAACTGCCTGAAGAACGACAACATCATCTACATCGGCGATCTGGTTCAGAAGACCGAGGCGGAGATGCTGCGCACGCCGAACTTCGGGCGCAAGTCGCTGAACGAGATCAAGGAAGTGCTCGCCGGCATGGGGCTGCACCTGGGTATGGAAATCCCGGGCTGGCCGCCGGAGAACATCGAGGAAATGGCCAAGCGGCTGGAAGAGCCGTACTGAGCCGCTGGAAGGACAAGGATCATGCGTCACGCCAACCGCGGCCGGAAGTTCCACCGCACCGCCGAACATCGCAAGGCGATGTTCGCCAATCTCGCCTCGGCGCTCATCAAGCACGAGCAGATCGAGACCACGCTGCACAAGGCGAAGGACCTGCGTCCGATCGTGGAAAAGCTGGTCACGCTCGGCAAGCGCGGTGGCCTGCACGCCCGCCGCCAGGCGATCGGCTTCCTGCGCGATGCCTACATCGCCGACAAGCTGTTCACGACGCTCGGCCCCCGTTACGCCAAGCGGCCGGGCGGCTATCTGCGCGTGTTGCGCAGCGGCTTCCGCTACGGCGACAGCGCGCCGATGGCGGTGATCGAGTTCGTCGACCGCGACGTCTCGGCCAAGGGCAAGGACTCCGGCCCGTCGGCCGAGCCCGCCGAGGAGAAGGCGGCGGCCTAACGTCCGTCGGATCCGGCTGGAACTAGCCGGGTCTGTAGCTCGGCGAACCGGAAATCGCGACCGATTCGGCCGCGACCTCTGATTGATCGCTCCCGTCAGAACGCTTCATCGGGTAGCGCGAAGACCGTGCGGCCCGCCGCGCGCAGCGGTCCAAGTTGCGCCAGCGCCGGCGGCAGGATCACCTCCGCGTAGAACCGCGCCGTCACCAGCTTGGCCTCGTTGAATGCCGCGTCGCCCTCGCGCGACGCCAGTCGGGCGAGCGCCGCCGCCGCACCGCGCGCCGACACCCAGGCACCGAGCGCCGTGCCGCAGAGCCGCAGGTACGCGGCCGACCCTGCCATCGCGGCCCGCCCGTCACCCCGCACGTCGCCGGCCACCCAGCCCGTGGCCTCATCGAGGGCGTTCGCCGCAGCTTCGAGACCGGTCGCGACGGCCGCGATGTCGTCGCCCGCCAGCGTCGCGAGCCTCGAGTGTTCGGCACGCATCTCGGCGACGAGCGCGCGCATCGCCTCGCCGCCGTCGCGCGAGATCTTGCGACCCACCAGATCGCGCGCTTGGATGCCGTTGGTGCCCTCGTAGATCGGCAGGATTCGGGCATCGCGCAGATGCTGGGCGGCGCCGGTCTCCTCAACGAACCCCATGCCACCGTGGATCTGCACGCCGAGCGAGGCGATCTCGTTGCCGAGGTCCGTGAACCACGCCTTCACGATCGGGATCAGAAGGTCGACCCGCGTCTGGGTTTCCTTGCGTGTCGCGGCATCGGGATGACGCAGCGCCGTGTCGATCTGCGCGGCCGCGTAGTAGCCGAGGCCACGCATCGCCTCGATCTGGGCGCGCATGGTCATCAGCATGCGCCGCACATCGGCGTGCCGGACGATCGCGACCGGGTGGGGGGCCGCACTCGCGTCGTCTTTCGATTGCACGCGCTGGCGGGCGAAGGCGGCGGCCTGCTGGTAGGCCCGCTCGGCGATGGCGAGGCCCTGCACGCCCACGGCGAGGCGGGCGTTGTTCATCATGGTGAACATGTACGAGAGGCCTCGGCCTTCCTCGCCCACGAGATAGCCGACCGCTCCCCCGTCGTCGCCGTAGCTCATCACGCAAGTCGGGCTCGCATGGATGCCGAGCTTGTGCTCCAGCGACACGCAGCGAAGGTCGTTGCGCTTGCCCGGCTTGCCGTCCGCGCCGACCAGGAGCTTGGGCACGATGAACAGCGAAATGCCGCGCACGCCGGCCGGCGCGTCGGGTGTGCGGGCCAGCACCAGATGCACGATGTTCTCGGCCATGTCGTGCTCGCCGTAGGTGATGAAGATCTTCTGCCCGGAGATCAGGTAGTGGTCGCCCTGCCGCACCGCCTTCGACTTCAGTTGGCCGAGGTCCGAACCGGCCTGCGGCTCGGTGAGGTTCATGGTGCCGGTCCAGTCGCCAGCGATCATGCGTGGCAGATAAGTCGCCTTCTGTTCCGGTGAGCCGTGATGCTGGATAGCGTCGATCGCGCCCTGATTCAGAAGCAGGACCAGCCCGAAGCCCATGTTCGCCGACTGCCACATCTCCTGTACGCCGGTCGCGAGGAGCCATGGCATGCCCTGGCCGCCGAACTCGGGGTCGAAGGGAAGCGAGTTCCAGCCGCCCGTCACGAATTCCTTGTAGATGGCGGCGAAGCCGGGCGCCGTGCGCACCACCCCGTTCTCCAGCCTCGCGCCCACCTTGTCGCCGTCGCGGTTGAGCGGCGCCAGTCCATTGCCGGCGAGCTTGGCGGCCTCTTCCAGGACCGCGTCGATCATGTCCTCGCCGGCATGCTCGTAACCGGGCAGGGCGGCGACACCCGCCAGCCCCGCGATCTCTCGGAGCGCGAAGCGCATGTCGGCAAGCGGGGCGGCGTAGGTCATGGCATTCCTCCACGGCCACTATGCGAGGCGCGGCTTCGCGGTGCAATGCGCGCGCGGTCGCCAGTGCGGCCGGCCTGCGGTATTCTCCCGCCATGGCCGATTCCATCCTTCTCGCGATAGCGGGGCCCCGCGCGACCATCACGCTGAACGATCCCGACAAGCACAATCGGCTGGATCCCGCCGGACTCGCGGACCTGCGTCGCGCGGTTGAGGCGGTGGACGCCAACCCGGAGGTTCGCGTCACGGTCATCACCGGGGCGGGCGAGAAGACCTTCTGTTCCGGATACGACCTGGGTGCCATCTCCTCGGACAGCAAGGCGGCCGACCGGCCGGCCTCTGACGATGGCTTTGAGCAGGTGATGGATCGCATCGAGGCGATGCGCATGCCGACGATCGCCGCGTTGAATGGCGGGGTCTATGGCGGGGCGACGGATCTGGCGCTGGCGTGCGATTTCAGGTTGGGGGTGCGCGGCATGCGCTTCTTCATGCCGGCCGCGCGGTTCGGGCTGCACTACTATCCGGGCGGTCTGCGTCGCTACACCCAGAAGGTTGGCCCCAGCTTCGCCAAGCGCGCGTTCCTCTTGTCGGAGGATTTCGACGACGAGGCGCTGCTGCGGATCGGCTACATCGACTGGCTGGTCGACCGCGCCGAGTTCGCCGCGCGGATCGACGCTTTGGCCACGCGCCTCGCGGGCCTTGCCCCGCTCTCCATGGTCAACATGAAGCGGGCGATTGAGCAGTACGCCCAGGCTGATCCCGACGTCGCTTCCATCCGGGCCAATATCCGCGCCTGCGCCGGTTCGGACGATTTGCGAGAGGGTCTCGCGGCGCTGCGCGAGCGCCGTCCCCCGAGGTTCCGGGGCGCATGAGGGCGCGCACGGTCGTTCTTGCGGCGCTGGGTCTTGCGCTCGCGCTGCCGGCGTCGGCCCAACAACTCGACTTCAAGCGGTCGAGCCGCAGTGGCGACGATCTCCTGTCCTACAAGTGGCGCGACCACGAGCGCCGCGAACACAGCCTCGCCTTCACCATCACGAAGGAGGAGATCCGGAAAGCCGAGAGCTCCTTTATGGAATTCAGCCTCGACGGAATGTGGCGTTTGGTCGAGGCGGGAATTCGCGACGAGGTCGCGAAGTTCGGCCAAAGCGCCGAAGTGAGGTTCACGCGCACGGCCGACGGCATCAGCTGGAACATCGGCGCGCGCGATCGGGCGAGCGTCGATACTCTGATGGCCCGGGCGCAAGCCCGCTACGAGCGGACCCAGAGCGAGTATCTGAAGCGACACCAGCGGCGCGTCTATGCTGGTCGGTTGATCGCGGTGGACTACGCGGCCGCGACCACGGCCTTGCGCGATCCGTTGCGCGCGGTGCCGCGCGCCCTGGGCGATGTCCGCGGGATCGTCGGCAACGACCGTGCCCGCGCGGCGCTTGCGCTGTCGTTCTTCCAGTCGATCCCCTACGCTCTGCTTGAGGACAAGGTCCGCAAGGGTGGGGACTTCCTTCCGGGGCCCGCTTTGCTTGCCCAGAATCGCGGCGATTGCGATAGCAAGGCCGTGGCGTTGGCCGCCGTGCTCCGCGCCTTCACGCCGTCGCGCAAGCTCGCGATGATCGTGATGCCGGGCCACGCCGTATTGGGAATCGATCTCGACGCGCAACAGGGCGATCAGGTGGTGCGCGGTGCCAACCGGAACTGGGTAGCGCTCGAGGCGGCGGGGCCGGGGCTCTTGTCTCCAGGCCGCGTGGGAACCGATACCGCGAAGCTTCTGGCCGCTGGTCGCGGCGTCGAAGTCTGGCCGCTCAACTGATGGTCACGCAGCCGACCACACGGCGGCTCGCCGCCATGCTTCATGCCGATGTCGCAGGATTCACGCGCATGATGGAAGGCGCCCAGACCATGACGTTCCGCCATCTGAAGGCGGCGCAAATCAATGTCTGGCGGCCGGCGATCGAAACGGGGGGCGGTCGGCTGGTCGGCACGGCGGGCGATGCGATGCTGGCGGAGTTTTCGTCGGCGCTCGCGGCGGTGCGGACCGCGATCGACATCCAGGATCGCATGGGCCAGTTCAACGCCGCCCTCGATGCGGGCCAGCGCATGCTGTTTCGGGTCGGCGTTCATCTCGGCGAGGTGATCGTCGATCCCGAGGACGACAATATTTTCGGCGAGAGCGTCAATCTGTGCGCTCGTATCCAGGCGCTCGCCGAGCCGGGCGGCGTCGCGGTTTCGCGGACGGTGCGCGATATGGTCGAACTGGGGCCAGGTCATGCCTTCGCCGAAGGGGGAACGCACCAGGTCAAGAACGTGAGCCGGCCGGTCGAGCTGTTTCATGTGCGTTCCGTGGCAGTGGCGCCGCCGGTGGCGACCCGGGCTGCGCATCCGGTCCGGGGCGGCTGGCGCCTGGAGGGCGCGGACTCGTCTGGGAATCAGTTCCGGCTTGAGATCGCGGCCGCGGCGCTGACGGCCGCGTCGGGCGGGCTGGTGCTGGGGCGGGCCGCCGACCAGTGCGATCTCTGTCTGTCCCATCCGACGGTGTCGCGTCGCCACGCCTGCTTGGGTCTGCGGGGTGAGACCTTGTCGGTCGCCGATCTCGGCTCGACCAACGGAATCTCGGTCGATGGCCGACTGCTGCCAGACGACCAGCCCGTTGACTTGGCCGATGGCAGTCGTCTGCGCGTCGGAGACGTCGAGTTCGTGGTCCGTCGAACCTAGATTCGTTGCGATGGCCCGAGCGGGATGGGATGATCCCGCGCCATGGCCGACTCCTCCGAAACTCCCTCGCGCGCGCCCGCCACGGGGTCGGTCAACCTGATCGCGCTGCGAACCGGGCACCGGATCGGCCGCTACGAGGTCGTGTCGGTCCTGGGACAGGGCGGTTTCGGCATTACCTATCTGGCGCGCGATACCCAGCTCGGCCGCGATGTCGCGATCAAGGAATACCTGCCGATGGGGCTGGCGATCCGGCATGGCGCCACCGAGGTGCTGCCGGGCTCGACCGAGGCGGCGCGGGACTTCCTCTGGGGGCGGGAACGGTTCGTCGCCGAGGGCCAGACGCTTGCCAGTCTCAGCGACGCGCCGGCGATCGTGCGGGTGTTCGACTTCCTCGAGGTGAACGGGACGGCCTACCTCGTGATGGCGCTGGTGGCAGGCGAGACGCTGGACCAGCGCATCCGGGCCGGCGGGCCGATCGACGCGGGCACGATGGCGCGCGTTCTATTCCCGCTCTTGGACGGGCTGGAGCGCGTCCACGCCGCGGGCTTCCTGCATCGCGACATCAAGCCCGCGAACATCATCCTGGGCGACGACGACCGGCCGACGCTGATCGATTTCGGCGCCTCGCGCGCGGCGATGGCCGGACGAACGACCGCGCTCACCGCAGTGTTCACGCCGGGCTACGCCGCCCCTGAGCAGATGAACACGGCCAAGCAAGGCCCATGGTCGGACATCTACGGCGTCGCGGCGACGTTCTATCACGCGCTCACCGGCGGTCCGCCGCTCAACGCCTTCGATCGCGCGCTCGACGATGAATACGTATCGGCGTTGGAGTACGCCGGGTCCGGCTGGCCACAGGCGGTGTTGGCCGGGCTGGATGCGGGTCTTGCTGTCCGCGCCAACGAGCGGCCGCAGTCGATTGCGGCCTGGCGCACGATGTTGCGCGCCGCGCCCCCGGCACCGGCGGCCGCGACGGTCGTGGTCCGACCTCCCATCGCCCCCGCGCCAGCACCCACACGACCCTCCGTGGGCCGCGCGCCGCCGCCCGCCCGACCCGCACCGCTGCCCGCGCCTCCGCCGCAGGCAGCGCCAGCGGGTGGTCGTGCGGGCCTGTGGATCGCTGTCGCCGCGGTCGTCGCGGTCTTGGGCGGTGGCGGCGCCTACCTCGCGACACAGGGCGAGCGCGCGCCGTCGCCAGTCGCGGCAGTGCCGGCACCTGACAATCGCGCCGCCGAAGAGGCGCGTAGAGCCGAGGAGGCACGCCGGGCGGCCGACGCCCAGCGTGCGGACGAGGCGAGGCGCGCCGAAGCGAACCGCGCGGCAGCCGAGGCGGCGCGTCGGCAAGAGGAGGAACGCAAGGCCGACGAAGTCCGCCGCGCCGAGGAGACCCGCAAAGCGCAAGAAGCACGCCGGGCTGAAGAGACACGAAAGGCGGAGGAAGCCCGTCGGGCCGAGGAGACACGGAAGGCTGAGGAAGCTCGCCTGGCCGAGGAGGCCCGCCGCTCCGAGGAAGCGCGCCAGGCGGAGGCCACGCGCCGAGCCGAGCAGGAGGCCGCCGCTCGCCAGCGCGCGGAGGAAGAGGGCCGCCGCCGCGCGGCCGAGCAGGCCGAGGCCGGGCTGCGCGTCAGCCAACCGGATCGGCAGCGCCTTCAGGTGGCGCTGAGTTCGCTCGGCCACAATACCGGCAGCACGGACGGGGCCTTTGGAGGCCGCACGCGAGAGATGATCGCCGCGTGGCAGCGCGCCAACGGCGCGCCGCCGACGGGCTTTCTCTCCGGTGAGCAGGTCGCGCTGGCGCTGCGTCAGGGAGCCGCCGCCGTCACCCGCTTCGATGACGAGCAGAAGAAGCGCGAGGCCGAGGAGAAGGCCAAGGCCGAGGAGAGAGCAAAGGCCGAGGAACGCGCCCGAGCGGCGGCCGCGGCGCCCCGCCCCGCGCCGACGCCACCCGCCGCGCCCGCGCCACCCGAACCCGCGGCCGCCGGCCCGCCGGCGGCGGGGGTCGATGGGCGCTGGTCCGGTTCGTACAGCTGCACCTCTGGGGGACCGGGCGGCGCGCTGCTGGTCGCGTTCGATGTCTCTCTGAACGGCGGGCAGGGCGCATGGTCGAGCCTCGGTGCCACCCGGGCTTCAGGCGGAACCAGCACGCTACGACTGCGAGTGACCGGCACGCGCGTCGAGTTCACACGCACGATCGTGGAGGGCGGGCAAAGCCGCACAGCGACCCTCGTCGGTCGGGTGCAGGGCACGAGCATCTCGGCGCAGGGCGACGAAACGAACGGCGCTCGTGGCTGCGTGGTGTCCTTGCAGAAAGCGGCGCGCTGAGCCTCAAACCCGCCGGTGGAGGCGCCGGTCGATCGCCAGCATCAGCGCATTGAGCGTGACCGCGAGGACGGACACGATCAGCACCACCGCCATGATGCGCCGGACATCGTGGACCTCGATTGAGGTCATCAGCAGGTGTCCGATCCCGCGCTGAGAGGCGAAGAGTTCGCCAATCATGACGCCGAGCAGGGTGAGGGAGAGCCCGATACGCAGCCCGGAGAAAATCTCGGGGATGGTGGCGGGAACAAGGATGTGCCGGGCCGTCTGCAGGGGTCCGAGATTCATGGTGGCCGCGGTCCGGAGCCAGGTCGGATTGACGTTGCGCACCGCGTTCATCGCGAAGATCGCGACGGGGATCACGCCGTGCAACGCGCCGAATGCGATCTTGGCGTTAAGGCCGATACCGAAGAACAGCAGGACGACGGGGTAGAGCGTCACCTTGGGGATCGAATAGAGCGCCACCAGCACGGGCTCGGCGACCTCGCCCGACAGGCGATGCCCGCCCAGCGCCACGCCGATGCCGACACCCCCGGTCACGGCGATCAGCAAAGCCCACAGGAACGCCGACATGGTCTCGCGGAAATGGGGCCAGTAGCGCGGCCCCGACAGCAGGTGCCAGGTCTCGCGAAGCGTCGCCGGCAGTGACGCGATGGCGCTGTCGCCGGCCAGATAGTGCAATCCTTGCCACAGCGCCGCGAGTGAGAGCACCGTGAGTGCGACGCCGCCCCAAGCCTCCAGACGGTCCTGCCGCTCCGCGGCGGCGAGCGCGGATGCGCCGTCGGCCATCTCAGCGGCTCCGCCGTTGGATCAGGCGCTGTTCAACCGTGTGCAGCGTCAGGTTCACACTGGCCACCAGCAGAAGCACGAACAGGATCAGCCCATACATCGAGCGTGCGTCGAAATTGTCGTAGGCGAAAGCGATGGCGTGGCCGATGCCCTTTGTGCTGAGGATGAATTCGCCGGCGATCACGCCGATGAACGAATAGGCGATGGCGAGCTTCACGCCGGCAAACAGGTGCGGAAGCGCCGCCGGCAGGCGGACGCGCCAGAGCTCGTCGGTGCCCGTCAGGCGCATCACTTGTGCTGTCTTACCCAGAACGCGCGGCACGCGATCGAGCCCGTTCATCGTGGCGACGATCATGGCCACGACTCCGAACATGACCGCGAGCGCGATCAGCGGACCCGGCCCCAGTCCGAACAGCACGATCAGCAGGGGGTAGAACGCGAAATGTGGGATGGCGTAGTAGGCGCCGAGGAACGGATCGAGGGCGCGGCGCAGGCGCGGCCGACCATGGATCGCGAATCCCACCAGGAAACCGCCGGCCAAGCTTACCATGATGGCGATGGCGACGACGCTGAAGGTTTGCGCCATGTCCTCGTTCAGCTCCCCCGACGCCACCGCGCGCCAGCCGCCCGCCGCCATCTCGGTTGGTGGGATGATGGCGGTGCGTGGGAGCCATCCTGCGCGGCACGCCCCCTCCAGTCCGCCGATGGCCGCGGCGAGCAGCGCCAGACGGATCCAGGCTGCCTTCGTCATCGGCCCGCGCCCTCCCGTGCCTGGCCCAGCGCCTTGATGGATTCGCCGCGGATGGAAGCCCAGAGCCGGGCGCTCACGGCGCCGAAATTCGGTCGGGCGGCGAGCGTCGAGTCGCGGTCGCGCGGCCAGCCGGTCTGCACCGTCTCGATCCAGACTCCGGGTCGCGCGGACATCACGCCGATTCGGTCGGACAGGAGGTTGGCTTCGTCCAGCGCGTGGGTAATGAGCATGACCGTAGCGCCGGTTTCTCGCCACAGCCGGAGAAGCTCATCGCCCATCAGCAGGCGCGTCTGTTGGTCCAGCGCCCCGAAAGGCTCATCCAACAGAATCAGGCGCGGGCGCAGCACCAGCGTTCGCGCGATGCAGACGCGCTGGCGCATGCCCCCGGAGAGCTGCGCGGGGTACGCGCGGGCAAAATCGGCGAGGCCCATGAAGCCCAGCGCATAGTCGACCCGGCGGCGCACTTCGGCGGGATCGGTGCCGGCCCGGCGCAACCCGAAAGCCACGTTGTCCTCAACGGTCAGCCAGGGAAACGACGCGTCTTCCTGGAACACGACACCGATGCCCTCGGGGACGCGACCGAGCACAGGCTGGCCCTCGAAGGTGACCGTCCCGGCGCTCGGCAGCGCGAGGCCCGCCACGACGTCGAGTAGGGTGCTCTTGCCGCACCCCGACGGCCCCACCACGCTCAGGAACTCGCCGCGCCTCAGATCAAGGTCGAGTGGCCCCAGAGCGTGCAGCGGCGGGCGGCCGGCGCGCGCGGGATAGATGCGCGTGACGCCGCGAAGCGAGGCGTGAACGTCCACCGCTCAGAGCTGCGGGCGCTTGGCCGCCGGCATGAAGCGCAGATCCATGGACGCCTTCCAGTCGATCGGCAGCTTCAGGATACCAATCGAGTCCAGTGCCTGCGCCATATTGTTCATCGCCTTCATGTCGAACGTGTCGGCGTTCCACCATTTGGGATTGATGGAGTTGACGCCTTTCAGGGCCATCGCCATCACGTCGGCGGGCTGGTCGTAGACCTTGGCGGTGATGCGCGCGGCTTCCGCCTGGTTGGCGTACATGAACTCCACGCCGCGCTTGCGGATGTCGATCACCTTCTGGAGCTTGCCGCCCTGCTTCTCGATGTTGTCTACCGTCGCGATGCCCACTGTCTGAGTGAAGGTCGGCAGCTTCTTCGAGGCCCAGTCGACGATCTGGTACTTCTTGCCGTCCTTGATGCGGCGGGCATAGACCGGCTCCGAGATCTGCACTATGTCGACCTGGTTGTTCTCGAGCGCCACGACGCCGCCCGCGATGTCGCCGGTCGCGACCATTTTCACGTCCTCGGGCTTCAGCCCGCATTCCCGCAGCAACGTGAGGTTCATGCTCTCGGTGACCGAGCGGGGGCGGGTGAAGCCCAGGCGCTTGCCCTTGAGGTCGGGACAGTCGGTCATCTTCTCGCCAGTGCGGGAGATGTAGTAGCCGCCTTCGCCCTCGGTCCCCACGTTGATGATGCGGATCGGGATGCCCTCCTTGAGGGCGGCGAGGGCAGCGGGCAACGCCACCTCCCCGTAGATCGTGTTGCCCGCCATCATGTTGCGCACGCTGGTCGAGCCGCCCTTGGACGAAATCGGCTGTTCGATCGCCAGCCCGGCTTTCTTGAACCAGCCCTTGTCGATCGCGACGGCGTAGGGGACGCCGTAGAGCAAGGCGCCATAGTGCGTGACAACGAGTTCGTCGGTCGCGCTGGCCGGCATCGCCGCCGTCGCCAGCGTCGCGGCCACACCCAGGGCGGCCAGTTTCCGCATCGCGTTCATCCGTTCCTCCCGCGCGTTGCCGGGCAACGCGTCCTGTTGTTTGATGGGATACTGCCCCAGACGGCAGCGAAAATCGAGGAGTGCGAGATGGCGGGAAACGGCAAGGCAGCGTCGCTGCGCAGAAAACTGGCCGCCGGGGAGTTTATTCTGGCTCCGGGCGTGTTTGACGGCATCTCGGCCCGGGTCGCCGACCGGATGGGGTTCCCGGCGCTCTATATGACCGGCTATGGCGCCACTGCTTCGGCTCTCGGACTGCCCGATGCCGGGCTCGCGACCTACGCTGACATGGTGGGCCGCGCCGAGATGATCTGCTCGGTCACCGAGACACCGCTGATCGCAGATGCCGATACGGGCTATGGCGGCCTGCTCAATGTGCGGCGCACGGTGCAGGGCTACGAGGCCGCGGGCGTCGCGGCGATCCAGATCGAGGATCAGGAGATGCCCAAGAAGTGCGGCCATACGCCGGGCCGTCGCGTCGTGGCGGCAGAGGAGATGGTCACCAAACTCAAGGTCGCGGTCGAGGCGCGTCGGCACGAGGAGACGCTGATCGTGGCGCGCACCGACGCCCGCACGGGGCTCGGCCTCGACGAGGCGCTGCGCCGTGCGCGCCTCTACGAGGAGGCGGGGGCCGACGTGATCTTCGTGGAGTCGCCCGAGAGCGAGGCGGAGCTTGAGCGGATCGGGCGCGAGGTCAACAAGCCTCTGCTCGCTAACATGGTGGAGTTCGGCAAGACGCCGCGCGTGGCGGCGCCGACCTTGCAGAAATGGGGCTTCGACATCGCGATCTATCCCAGTCTCGGCTTCTCTGTGGCGGCCGAAGCGATGCGCCAGGCCTGGGTTCATCTGAAGGAGGCCGGCACCAGCATCGGAATGAACGTGCCGCAATATGCCGGTGGCGACGGGGTGCGTTCGATGCACGAGCTGATGGGCTTTCCCGAGGTGTGGGACTTCGAGAAGCGTTGGGGCCTGTGAAGCCGCTGCTGGAGATTCTGGCGCGCTTGCCCGCCCGCGCCTGGCTACAGGGCGTGGGCGCCCTGCTCGCGGTCGTGGTGCTGGCGGTTGTTGGCTTCGCGGCGCTGGCTGGCGTCGCGCTCGTCGGACTGGTGTTGGTGCTTGGCATCAAGGCTCGGCGCTGGCTGGCCAGCTTGTTCGGCGTGGCGCCGCCGCCACCCCCGTCCGCCGCCGAGCCGGCGCGGCCGCGGGTGGGGCGGGGACCGGTCTCCGACGTCGAGTTCGAGATGGTCGACAAGAAGGACAGCCCGCCGCGATGAGCCGGCATCTGGTGCTGTTGCCGGGCTTCATGTGCGACGACGATCTCTGGTCCGACATGAAGCCCAACCTGGAGGCGATGGGCAGCCTGCAGTTTGGCAATGTCTTCGAGGACGATTCGCTGGACGGCATGGCCACGCGTGTGTTGGGACAGGCGCCACGACGTTTCGTGCTGGTCGGCTTCTCGATGGGCGGCTTCGTCGCGCGGCGGATCGCACTCCTGGCACCGGAGCGCGTGGCCGGCGTGGCCTTCATCTGTTCGTCGGCCCGAGGCCACAGCGAGGCCGAGCGCGCCGGCCGCGACGCCCGGATCGCGGCGGTGCGGGGCGCCACCTCGAGCGGGGTATCCCGCCGCGCGCACGCCGACGCCTTGCATCCCGATCGCGACCGCGAGCCCGCGCTGCTCGACCGGTTGCGCGGCATGTCGCGGCGGCTCGGCCGCGAGGTGATGATCCGCCAGCTCTCGGTCGCGCGCGAGGACGGCTACCTCGAGCTGGAACGCATCCTCTGTCCGGCGCTCGTCGTCGCGGCGCGTCAGGATCGGCTGCGCGGCTTCGCCGAGACCGAACGCATGGCGCGCCATCTGCCGGATGCGCGCTTCGAGGTGATCGAGGCCTGCGGTCACATGGCGCCCCTCGAACGGCCGCGCGAACTCGCCCATCTCCTCGCCGACTGGATCGCCAAAGAGGCGCTGTAGAGCCCTTCCGACGACCTAGACCCGCACTACCTTGCCGGGGTTCATGCGGTTGGCCGGGTCGAGCGCCCGCTTGATCGCCCGCATCACGTCGAGCTCGGTCCTCGACCGGTAGTGCGCGAGCTCGTCGATCTTGAGGCGTCCGATGCCGTGCTCGGCCGAGATCGAGCCGCCGGCGTCGACCACAAGATCGTAGATCGCGCCGGAGATGCGCTCGGCGTGGGCCATGAAGCGCGGCTTGTCCCAACCCTCGGGCGACTGGCAATTGAAGTGCAGGTTGCCGTCGCCGACATGGCCGAACGGCACGGGCCGGCAGCCCGGGAGCGTCTCGTGCATCGCCGCCAACCCGCGCTCGATGAAGGCCGGCAGGCGCGACACAGCGACCGAGATGTCGTGCTTGATCGAGGGACCCTCACGCTTCTGGGCCTCGGAGTGGTTCTCGCGCAGCGCCCACAGCGCCTTGGCCTGGCCGTCGCTGCTCGCGATCGCGGCGTCGAGCACCAGTCCCGTCTCCATCGCCGCACCGAGATGCGCCTCCATCGCCGGGGCAAGTCCGCTGCCGTTGGCGCCGGGACGCGGCGCGCGCGACGACGACCACTCCATCAGCACATACCAATCATGCCGCCCGGCCAACGGATCGGCGGCGCCAGGGATGTGGCGCAACACAAGATCGATGCCCTGGCGGCCCATCAGCTCGCAGGAGGTGACGTTGTCTTCGCTGGCGGCGTGGGCGTCACTCAGGAGTTCGACGGCGGCGGCGGGCGAGGCCACGGCGATCCAGGCGACCGCGCGATCCCGCGGCGCGGGCCACAGCCGAAGGACCGCGCGGGTCACGATGCCGAGCGTTCCCTCCGCGCCGACATAGAGGTCGCGCAGGTCGTAGCCGGTATTGTCCTTCTTGAGCGCGCGCAGGCCGTTCCAGATCTCGCCCGAGGGCAGCACGACCTCGAGGCCCAGCACGAGCGCCCGGGCGTTGCCATAGTGCAGCACCTGCACGCCGCCGGCGTTGGTCGACAGGTTGCCGCCGATGGTGCAGCTGCCCTCTGCCGCGAGACTGAGCGGGAACAACCGGTCGTGGGCCGCCGCGGTCTCCTGGATCGTGCGCAGCACGCAGCCCGCCTCGACGGTCATGGAGTAGCCCAGCGGGTCGACTTCCAGCACGCGGTTCATGCGCTGCAGCGACAGCACGATCTCCCGACCGGTCTCGTGTGGCATGCCTCCGCCCACGAGGCCCGTGTTGCCACCCTGCGGCACGATCGCGACACCGGCATCGGCGCAGGCGCGGACCACGGCCGCGACTTCCTCGGTCGAACCGGGACGCACCACGGCGAGCGCCGTGCCGAGATAGTTGTCGCGCCAGTCGGTGACGTAGCCGCGCTGATCGGCCGGATCGCTGACCAGCCCGCGCGCGCCTACGATGGCGGCGAGCCGATCGAGGAAGGCCGCGTCAGACACGCAGCACTTTCCCCGGATTCATGATGTTGCGCGGATCGAGCGCCCGCTTGATCGAGCGCATCGTGTCGAGCTCGATGCGGCTACGGTAGTGCTCCAGCTCGCCGACCTTGTCGCTGCCGATGCCATGCTCGGCAGAGATCGACCCGGAGAAGTCGCGGATCAGGTCGTTGATCGCGCGCGTGATCGCCGGCGAATACTGGTGCAGCGTCTGGCGATCCATGCCGACCGGCGCCATGAACGAGAAGTGCAGGTTGCCATCGCCGATATGGCCGAGCGGGTAGGGCCGGATCGAGGGCAGGATCTCCTTGGCGGCGGCGATGCCCTTGGTCACGAACTCGGGGATGCGCGAGGTCGCCACCGACATGTCGTAGCTGAGGCCCGGGCCTTCGGCGCGCGAGGCGGGTGCGACGGACTCGCGGATCGTCCACATGTTCCGCGCTTGCGCGGCGTTCTGCGCGATCGTGGCGTCGAGCACGCGGCCCGCCTCCATCTGGTCGGCGAGGAACTGCTCCATCTTCTCGGACATGCCCTCGGCACCGTCGGCGCGGGGACGCGACGAGGACCACTCCAGCAGCAGGAACCAATCTGTCTCGGCCTTGAGCGGGTCCTGTGTCCCCGGAATGTGGCGCAACACCATGTCGGTGCCGGCCCGGCTCATCAGCTCGCAGGAGCCGACATTGTCCTCGCTGGCGGCGTGCGCCTCGGAGAGAATCTCGACAGCGGCTTGCGGGTCGCGCACCGCGAGCCAGGCGGTGCACACATCCTTGGGCGCCGGCCAGAGCTTCAGCACGGCCTTGGTGATGATGCCGAGCGTCCCCTCGGCGCCCATGAAGAGATGCTTCAGGTCGTAGCCGGTATTGTCCTTCTTGAGCGCGCGCAGCCCGTTCCAGATCTCGCCGTTGGGCAGCACCACCTCGAGCCCCATCACGAGGTTGCGCGCGTTGCCATAGCGCAGCACCTGCACGCCACCGGCATTGGTCGAGAGGTTGCCGCCGATCATGCAGGAGCCCTGGGCGCCGAGGCTGAGCGGGAAGAACCGATCATGCGCGGCCGCCGTCTCCTGCAGCGTCTGCAGCACGCAGCCCGCCTCGACGGTCATCGAGTAGCCGACCGGATCGACCGCCAGCACGCGGTTCATGCGCTGCACCGAGAGCACGATGCCGGTGTGCGTGGCATAGGGAGTGGCGCCGCCCATCAGACCGGTGTTGCCGGCCTGCGGCACGATCGCGACGCCGGCTTCGTGGCAGAGCCGAACGACGGCGGCCACTTCCTCGGTCGTGCCGGGGCGCACCACGACGGCGGCATGGCCCTTCAGCGAGCCGCGCCAGTCGGTGACGAACGGGTCCTTCGCCGCGTCATCCAGGATCAGGCCCTTGTCGCCCACCACCTCGCGCAGCTTCGCAAGCAGCGCCGGGGTCACGGGCTCGGTCGGGATCGTCGGAATGGCGGTGTCAGGCATGGTGTCTCCTCCGGTCCAACGTTACCGCCTTAGCCCCGAACCGTCATCCGCCGCGGCGCGCCGCAGCCGGTCGTTGATCGCGACCCCGAGCCCGGTTTCGGGGATCGGCATAACCGCGATGCGGACGAGGCCCGGTCGATCCAGGGCGCGCAGCATCGCGAAGAGATTGGCGGCGGCCTCGACCAGATCACCGGCCGGGCTGAGGTTGAGCGTGACGGCGGCGCCGGTGGGCGGGTGCGGACCGAACGCGAGCAGGGCCTCGTCGGCGGCGACGGACCGCGCGTCGAGCCGCACCGGCAGGCGCGGGGCATAGTGGCTTTCGAGCTGACCCGGCGCATGGAGGGCACCGCCCGCGACCGGGCCCGCGAGGACGACCGGTCCAATCGCCGCCTCGATCGCCTCCCGGGTCGCGCCGCCCGGCCGCAGCAGGGCAGGGCGCGGCCCGCGCAGGTCGAGGACGGTGGACTCCAGGCCGACGGCGCAGGCGCCGCCCTCCAGGATGAGATCGACGCGATCGCCCAGCGAGTCCGCGACGTGCTGTGCGGTCGTGGGGCTCACGGCGCCGCTGCGGTTGGCCGACGGCGCGGCGATCGGTCGACTCACCGCGTCAAGCAACGCGCGCGCGACCGGATGCGCCGGCACGCGCAGCGCCAGCGATTCGAGGCCGGCACTGGCGAGCGATGCCACGGGGCAGTCCGCCGCGCGCTCAAGCACGAGGGTGAGCGGACCCGGCCAGAAGCGGGCCGCCAGCGTCTCGGCAGTCGGCGTCCAGCGCACCAGCGGGCGCGCAGCGGCAAGGTCGGCGACATGCGCGATCAGCGGGTTGAAGGCGGGCCGCTCCTTGGCGGCATAGATGCCGGCCATGGCGCGCGCGTCGGTCGCGTCGGCGCCCAGCCCATAGACGGTCTCCGTCGGAAAGGCGACGAGCTTGCCCGCACGCAGCAGCGCCGCCGCCTCGGCAATCGCGGCGGCGGTGGGCGGCGCGATGCGGCTCATCGTCCGAAGGCCCGCGAGCGGGCGATGAAATGCGGGTTGCGGAACGTCGGCTTGCCATAGCGCAGCGCGACGCCCGCGGTGTCGACCACCTGGCCGCCGGCGGCTTCCAGCACGCCTTGCCCCGCGGCCGTGTCCCACTCGTTGGTGGGACCGAAGCGCGGATAGATGTCGCCCTCGCCCGCGGCGATCAGACAGAACTTGAGCGAGGAGCCGATCTGCAGGCGTTCGGCGACCTCGATGCCCTCGTTGCGGAACCAGATGTCGAGGTCGCTGTAGATCGCGTGGCTGCGGCTTGCGAGCGCCGTCAGACCACGCGCGGGCGGTGGCCGCACCGTCATGGGGGCGAAGCTCAAGCCATCGCTGCTGCGGTCCGCGCCGAGGCCCTGCGCGCCGCGCCAGATAAGGCCCGTTGCCGGCGCGAGCACGATGCCTAGCACGGGCCGGGCGTTCTCGACCAGGGCGATGTTCACGGTGAACTCGCCGTTGCGCTTGATGAACTCCTTGGTGCCATCGAGCGGATCGACCAGCCAGAAGGGGCCGCCATCGAGCGTCGGCACGCGACCCGCCGCCATCTCCTCCTCGGCGACGATCGGCCGACCGGGCGTGAGCGCTCTCAGCCCCGCGACGATCACCGCCTCCGCGGCATGGTCGGCGTCGGTGACCGGGCTGCGATCGGCCTTGTCGCGCACGCCGAGATCGCCGGCATAGATCCGCATGATCTCGGACGCCGCCTGCCGGGCGAGATCGGTGCAGGCGTCGCGCAGGGCGGGAAGCGGAGGAAGGGCGGTGGAGGTCATGCGATTCGCCGCCATTGCCGGCGACGCGGCGACCTTATAACCCATTCCTCCATGAGCTCCACCACACTGGGCGTGCTTTCCGCGCTGCCCGAAGAACTGGCCCATCTCGCCGACGAGAGCGGGGGCCGCACCGAAATCGCCGGCATCGCCTTCCGGCAGGGCGTCATTGCTGGAAGGCCGGCGGTGTTCGTCGAATGCGGCGTCGGCAAGGTCAATGCCGGCATCGCGACCGCCTATCTGCTGGAACGCTTCGGCTGCGCGGGCCTGATGTTCTGCGGCGTGGCGGGCGGGCTCGACCCGGCGCTGGGCGTGGGCGACGTCGTGGTCGGCACGTCGAACCTGCAGCACGATTACGGCGCCGAGCAGGAAGACGGCTTCCTCGCCTTCCAGCCCGGCGTCGCGCCGCTGCCGGGAGTCGAGCGCCGGCCGGGCTATCGCCTGGCGCCGCCGCTGGTCGAGCGGCTGCGCGCGGCGGCGGGCGGTCTGGCGCTGGAGCCGCTGCCGGAATCTGTGGGCGTCGGCGCGCGGCGGCCGACGCTCCATTTCGGCGGCATCGTGACCGGCGATAGCTTCATCAACCGTGACGCCACGCGCGAGCGGCTGCACCGCGAGTTCGGCGCGCAGGCCGTCGAGATGGAGGGCGGCGCGGTGGCGCAGGTCGCCCATCGCCTGGGCGATGTGCCGTTCGTCAATGTGCGCTGCCTCAGCGATCTCGCCGGCGCCACCAGCCATCTCGACTTCCGCGCCTTCCTGCCGATCGCCGCCCGCACCGCCTCGCTGGTCGCGCATCGGCTGGCGCCGCATATCTGATCCTTCCCTCGCGAGGAGCGTTCCATGGGCAAGCTCGACGGCAAGATCTGCATCGTCACCGGCGCGACCAGCGGCATCGGCCGCCGCACGGTCGAGATTTTCGTCGAGGAGGGCGCGCGGGTGATCGCGACCGGCCGACGCCAGGCGCTGGGCGAGACGCTGGAACGCCAGATCGGCCGCGAGCGCTGCCGCTTCCTCAAGGCCGATGCCGCGGTGGAGGCCGATATGAAGGCCACCATCGACCTCGCGGTCGCGAGCTGGGGCCGGCTCGATTGCCTGTTCAACAATGCCGGCGGGCCCGCGCCGGTGGGCGGCATCGAGACCGTGCCGGTCGAGGGCTTCGACGCCGCGATGGGGACGCTGGTGCGCTCCGTCATGCTCGGCATGAAGCACGCCGCACCCGTCATGATGAAGCAGGGCGGTGGCAGCATCATCAATAACGGCTCGGTCGCGGCGTCGCGCGCCGGCTACTCGACCTCGATGGTGTACGGCGCGGCCAAGGCGGCGGTGGTCCACCTGACTCGTTGCGCGGCCATGCAGCTCGGCGAGAAGAACGTCCGTTGCAACACGATCTCGCCGGGCGGCATCGCCACCGGCATCTTCGCCAAGGCGCTCGGCCTGCCGCCCGACAAGGCCGACGGCTACGCCGACGCGATGAAGGCCGCGATGGCGAAGAACCAGCCGATCCCGCGCGCCGGCCTCACCGACGATATTGCCCGCGCCGCATTGTTCCTCGCCAGCGACGACAGCGGCTTCATCAACGGCCACGACCTGGTCGTGGATGGCGGCATGATCGGCGGCCGCCTGTGGGGGCCGCACCAGGAGGGCGTGCAGGCGATGCGCAGGGCTTTCGGGGTGGCCGAGGGCTGACGCGCGGCCGACGGACCATGTGTTGAGTCTTTCGAGAGTGTCGAGAGTGTCGAGGACACCGTCGGAGCTCGATCCCATCAGGGTTTTGGCGCCGATCCTGTCCGGCATTCCGTTGAAAATCGGTACCCGCCCTGTGTTGAAAGTGCCGGCCCGCGCGGCGCCTCCGGCGAGGCGCGCGGTAAGGGAGACAAGATCGGTGAGATAGGAAGACATGGGATTTGTAGGAGTCTTATATAGGATTTCGACTTCCGATCGGCAAGGGCAGCGTTGGTCCTCACTCACGTCGCTACGGTAGGGACATCACGGGCGTTCACGGCGACACGCTCACGACCCGCGCCATGTGCAGTGACTGCAGCCCCAAGCCTCATACTCAAGCGGGTGGCTCGCGACGAGCATTTCGCGGGAGTCGCGCCGGTCGCCCATCCGACGAGGCCCCAGCTACCCGGCGTGCCGTCGCTCCGCGACCAGCTCCTCCACGTTGGCAAGGTTGCGCGTCACCAGCTCACAGAGCGGCTGGTGCGTTGTTGGCGTCGCGACCGCGAGTGCGCTGCGATAGGCCTCGACGGCCTCGATGAGGCGCACGGTGCCATTCTCGCGCTCGCCCAGCCCCCAGAGCGCGTTGCCGAGGTTGTTCTGTGTCATGGCTCAGTCGAGCGGCACACGTTCGCGGGTCCATTCGAGTAGGGCGCAGCGATAGGCCTCGACGGCCTCGATGTGGCGCGCGGTCCCGTTCTCGCGCTCGCCTAGCGCGGAGAGCGCGTTGCCGAGGTTGTTCTGTGTCTGCGCCCATTGGAGCGGCACACGTTCGCGGGTCAGTTCGGAAAGGGCGTTGCCATAGGCCTCGACGGCCTCGGTCAGGTGCTTGATACCAGTCTCGAGCTGGCCCAGCGTCAGGAGTGCGTTGCCAAGGTTGTTCTGTGAACTAGCCCATTGGAGCGGCAAGCGCGCGCGGGTTCGAACGAGCATGCCGCTGCGAAAGGCTACGACGGCCTCTTCGACGAGCGTGGTATCGTTCTTGAGTGAGCCCAGCGTGTGGAGCGTGTTGCCGAGGTTGTTCTGTGTCGCGGCCCACAAGAGCGGCACGCGGTCCCGGGTCCGTTCGAGCAGGGCGCTGCGATGGGCCTCGATGGCTTCGGTGAGGTATGCGGTGTCGCCCACGCGCTTGCCCAGCCTGCTGAGTGCGATGCCGAGGTTGTCCTGTGTCATGGCCCAGTCGAGTGGCACCCGCGCTTGGGTCCGTTCGATCAGGGCGCTGCGGTAAGCCTCGACGGCTTCGGTGAGGTGTCGTGTGCCGGCCTTGAATCTGTCCAGCGTTTGGAGCGCATTGCCGAGGTTGTTCTGTGTCGCAGCCCACTCGAGCGGGACGCGGCCCGGGGTCCGTTCGCGCAGTGCGCTGCGATATGCGTCGATGGCTTCCGTGACGAGCGCTGCGTCGCCCGCCCGCTCACCCCGTATCCAGAGCGTATAGCCGAGGTTGTTCTGCGTCATGGCCCACGCAAGCGGCGCGCGTTCGCGGGTCCATTCGAGCAATGCGCTCCGATAGGCCTCGACGGCCTCGGTGAGGCGCGTGGTGCCGCTCTCGCGCTCGCCCAGTTTCGTGAGCGCGGCGCCGAGGTTGTTCTGCGTCGCGGCCCAGTCGAGCGGAACGCGGTCACGGGTCCGTTCAAGCAGGGCGCTGCGATAGGCCTCGACAGCTTCGGTGAGGCGCGCGGCCCCGCTCGCGCGCTCGCCCAGCGTCGAGAGCGCGGCGCCGAGTATGTTCTGTGCCGTGGCCCAGTTGAGCGGCACGCGGTCGCGGGTCCATTCAAGCAGGGCGTCGCGAAAAGCCTCGACAGCTTCGGTGAGGCGCGTGGTGTCGCTTTCGCGCGAGCCCAACCTCCAGAGCGCGGTGCCGAGGGAGACTTGTGATTCGGCCCAGTCGCGCGGTGCGACTTCACGGGGGACCAACGGAAGGGCCTGCGATCGAGCGATATTGATCGCGCTGCGCAGTGCTTCATTGTCACCAAACTCCTCGCCCTGCCTCGTCAAGACGCCAATGAGGTTGAGCAAATATCCGTGCCGAGCGACGGCATCGAAGACGACTAGCTCTGCAGCCTCGGTGTAACCCGCAATGGCCTCGCGGTAGCGAATCTGGAGCCGATCGAGCCGAGCGCGATCGGCGAGCATAGCGGCTTCGTCGCGCTGCCTGTCCTGTCGCGCTTCGCGCAAGCGCGCGAGGCTCCGGTCATAGACGCCCCGCGCGGCATCGAGCTTGCCGTCGTCGATCAGCCGAAGCGCGTCGGTCCGCGCTTCGTTGACGTCGGGTCCGAGGTTTGGACTCCGCTGGAGTGTGGTTCTCAGCTCCAGGAGTTCGGTGACGAACTTGTCGAGCGCCGCCGGTATGTCCGCGTCGGGAACATGCGCCTCGCCGAGCCGGGCGAGGTGTTGCCGCAGGGTGGCGAGCGGTACGCCTTTTTCGAGCGCAAGCAGCTCAATCACTTCCGCGTGGCGCTGCGCCGCCAAGGCGGCCTCGGCCGACTGTGTCACGGCGATGGCGTCGACCTTGGACGAAACCTCTTGTAGTACCGACAACGTCTCTTTCGAAAGCCTGTGCGCTGCGCCCCGCATGGCGATCTCGAAGGCAGGACCCGCCTCGGGATACTTCGTCGGGCTGGTGAGCAACTCGGTAAAGGCCGCAAAGACCAGCTCGCCGAAATCGCGCGTTGCACCCCCGCTGTGGTTGGGCAGCCCCGCCTCGGCGGTCTGGCCCAGCAAAGGAGGAATTTCGGCCTTGGGCCATTTGGTCACCGTGGCGAGCGTGGCGCGAAAGCTGGCAGCGAGGGGGCGGGTCAGGGTCCGGTCCGACCCCGGCGTGATCACGGCCGGCGTGCCGCTGAGGACCCTCTCCACATGCTGGTCAATGGCGGTCCAACCCGGGTTCCCGCGACGATCCCAGGCGTCCTGGCGGATTCGGCGCAGGTCCGCGCTCGCCACGTCGATAAACTCTCCAAGCTTCCCGTTCGCGCTTCCCGGACGATTTCGTGCCGCCTTGAAGATATCGAACGCCGCCTCGATCCAGGCGATCCGGACGGCGCGGGTAAGGTCGTGGTTGCCCTTGATGATCTCGAACGGATTGAAATCCGCCGCGCGCGCCTTTGCCTGGCGGGCCAGATGATCCGGAACCAGCGCGCCTCCCAATCCCAGCGCCAGATCGACAACTTTGCTAGAGAAGTCGAGCATTCCAACCCCAGTTCGGGGCAATGGTAGCGGCGGGTACGGGAAATGCCAGCGTCTCCGGGATAGTCGAGACTAGGTCGGCTAGTCCCTCCCGTCGCGACAATGAGTCGTTCGCGGCCCTAGGTCTCGGTGCGCGCAGCGGCTGCCGCCGAGCCCCCAGTGCTACCCCGTCTTGCCGAGCTTGGGCAGCGCCGCCGAGGCGGCGGCGAAGCGCGGGGCGGCGGTGACCTTCATCGCCTCGACAGCGTCGGGGTTCTCCATGATCTTGGCCATGATCGCCTGGCCCGCGCGGTCGAACACCGCGCGGTTCTCGATCAGGAACTTCTGCGAGCGGCGCAGGCCCGCGATGTAGCCGTTGATCTCGGGCACGACGTAGCGCGCGACCATGTCCCAGCTGCGGAACGTGTTCTCGGGGTTGGCCCAGTCATGGACGAAGCCCACGATCGTGCCGAAGCCGCCGCTCTTGGCCAGCACGTCCTTCAGGCGCGCCACCAGATCGTCCGGCGTGCCGATCACCGAGGCGGCGCCGTCGGCGAAGCCCGTCATGTCGACCGCCTCGTCGGGAGTCTTGAACGGGTCGGTGTCGGGGCGCTGCAGCGTGCCCACCACGTATTCGTTGTGCCAGCGCAGCAGCCCGTCCTTGGCCTGCGCGCGCGCCTTTTCGCGGGTCTCCGCGATGTGCCAGCTGAGCAGCACGCGCCAGTTCTTGCGATCAACCTTGGTGCCGTGCTTGGCGGCGGCGCTTTCGGCGAAGCCCCACTGGGTGGCGAGCGAGGTCAGGCCCTGGGCCGACATCGAGCCCAGCGAAATGATGCCGATGCCGTGCTTGCCCGCGAGCGTCATGCCCGAGGGGCTGATCTGTGAGGCGACGGCGAAGGGCATCTCCTCCTGCAACGGCAGAAGCTGCAGGGCCGCGTCCTGCATGGTGAACCAGTCGCTGCGCGCGGTGACGCGTTCGCCGGCGAACAGGCGGCGAATGATGGTGATCGCTTCATCCTGGCGATCGCGCTGGAGCATGGGATCGATGCCGAGCGTGTGGGCGTCGGAGGGCAGGGCGCCGGGGCCCGAGCCGAAGATCGCGCGGCCGCCGGTCATGTGGTCGAGCTGCACCATGCGCTGCGCGACATTGTAGGGATGGTGGTAGGGCAGCGAGATCACGCCGGTGCCGAGCCGGATGCGCTGCGAGCGCACGCCCGCGGCGGCGAGGAACATCTCGGGCGAGGCGATGGTCTCCCAGCCGCTGGAATGATGCTCGCCGCACCAGAACTCGTCGTAGCCCAGCCGGTCGAGATGGGCGACCAGGTCGAGGTCGCGCTGGAACTGGAGCATCGGATGCTCGCCGATCGGATGATGCGGCGCGAGGAATGCGCCGAAGCCCAGCCGTGCCATGACAACCTCCCGGGTTATGCGAAATCGCTAGCACGGGGATGGGTGCCGGTCGATGCAGGAAAGATCCGTCGCGGTGCCCGGGGCGACAGGAGGGCTGGGTCCAAGTCGCTGTCGCCCAGAGCGCAGCGGCGGATCCAGGGGCGGCCCGCGGGGACCGCTACGGCTTCTCCCGCACGGCGGCGCCGTCGAGGGCGAGCGCGGCGTCGGCGGCCGGGCGCAGACCGGCGGCGAGGCGCACGCAGCCGGCGCGCAGGCCGTCACCGGGCGGCTTTTCGACTGGCGCGATCAGCAGCGCCCGCAGCCGGAGGTCGCCCACCTTCAGGTGCGCTTCGGAAAGCCAGCGGGCGGCGCGCAGCGATTGGCCGCCATCGCCGAGCCGGTACCAGCCGCAGACCAGCGTGAGCTCGCCCGAGGTGTCGATGCGCACATGAACAGTGTCGCGACCGGAGAAGCGGTTGGAGCCGTCGGTGGTCGCCCACTCGAAGGGCACGGCGCGATACTGGCGCGCGTCGTCGGGGCCGACCTCGACGGTGCCGATGAAGTCGGCCGACGCGAGATCGGGATCGCGAATCCAGCCCTGGGAGACCGCGATCCCGAACAGGACGAGCGCGGCGCCGAGGCCGAGCAGGAGCGGGCGCGGCAGGCGACCCATGGTCCGCTCAGTTCAGCGCCGTGGTGAGGCCGCCATCGACTACCAGCGTATGGCCGGTGATGTAGGCGCCGGCGTCGGAGGCCAGCAGCAGGAGCGCGCCGCGCAGGTCGCGCGGGTGGCCCCAGCGCCGGGCCGCGGTGCGGCGTTCCAGCATGTCGCTGAAATCCTCGTTCTTCTGCAGGGCCACGTTGATCTCGGTGCGGATGTAGCCGGGCGCGATGGCATTCACCGTGACGTCGGGGCCGAACTCGGCGGCCAGCACGCGGGTGAGGCCCACAAGCCCATGCTTGGCGGAGACGTAGCCCGCGACCCCGCCGCGCGCCATCACGCCCAGCACGGAGGCGATGTTGACGATCCGTCCCCGTTTGCGGGTCAGCATGTGGCGGCCCACTTCGCGGGCGAGCGCGAACTGCGCGATCAGGTCGGTCTCGACGGTGGCGCGGAAGGTTTCGGTCAGCGTATCGACCGCCGGCTGGCGATAGAGGATGCCGGCATTGTTGATCAGCACGTCGATGCGACGATGGCGACGGATCAGACCGGCCACGGTCTCGCGCATCGCGGCCTCGTCGGTGATGTCGAGCGGTACTGGCTCGGCGGCGCCGCCGGCGCGACGGATCGCGCGCACCGTGGCGTCGAGACCCTTCACGGTGCGGCCGGCGCACAGCACGCGCGCGCCGTGGCCGGCCAGCGTCCGCGCCATGTCGCGTCCCAGCCCGCGCGAGGCTCCGGTGACCAGCGCCACGCGCCCCTTCAACGAAAACGGATCAGCCATGCTCTCTCCGGCAAGCGCCGCGCTTGGCGCGGGCGCGCGATCCTGCATTATGGCGCGCGTGAGTTCATCGGGGGAGCGGGAAATGGCGACGGGTAAGGTGGCGATCGTGACCGGGTCGGCGACGGGTGTGGGCGCGGCCTGCGCGCTGGAGCTGGCGGGGCTCGGCTGGAACGTGGCGATCAACTACACCAAGAGCCGGGCCGAGGCCGAGGCGACCCTGGCGGCGGTCCAGGCCAAGGGCGTCCAGGCGATCCTGGTCCAGGCCGATGTCGGCCAGGATGCCGATTGCCGGCGGCTGGTCGCCGAGACGCTGAAGGCGTGGGGCCGGGTGGATGGCCTCATCAACAACGCGGGCACCACCAAGTTCCAGACCCAGGGCGATCTCGACGCGATCACGCCGGAGGATTTCGAGCGCATCACGCGGGTGAACGTGGCCGGGCCCTACATGATGAGCCGCGCGGTCTTCCCGGCCATGAAGGAGCGCTGGGAGAAGGACGGCGTGCGCGGGTCGATCGTGAACATCTCCTCGATCGCGGGCGTCATGGGCGTGGGATCCTCGATCCCCTACATGTGCTCGAAGGGCGCGCTCAACACGCTGACGCTGGCGCTCGCGCGCTGGCTGTCGCCGGCGGTGCGGGTGAACACGATCTGCCCCGGCTTCATCGACACGCGCTGGCTGCTGGGCGGCATGGGCGAGGAGAACTTCAACAAGATGAAGGCGGCGCAGGAGGCGACGACGCCGCTGCGCCACGCCGGCACGCCCGAAGATATGTCGGACGCGGCGGTCTACTTCCTCACGCGCGCGGCCAATGTCACCGGCGAGTTCATGATCGTCGACGCCGGCATGCACCTCGCGTCGCTGCCGATCAAGGCACGGTAGGAGCGAAGCGGCCGCGCGGTAACTCTCGCGCCGTCCCCCGGGGTCATCCGGGGACCGTCGGCTAGTACCTCGGTTCTGCCATTCATCGTCTGCCGGAGCGCCGGATCGTGCCACCGGCCGGGACCCGCTGGGGCGGCTGGCGAGCGAGACGTGCCGCGTCGCGGGTGAGGGCCCGGACGTCATCACCGCCTGAGCGTCCTTGCGTCGCGGGCCGGCGCGAGGAAGGATCGGCCGTCCGCATTGGACCAAACACAGGGGGGCGCATGCCGCCGATTCTCGTGCGCGCTTTCGGCGTGCTGGCGTTGCTGATCGCGTTCGGCGCGCCCGCGCCCCTATGGGCGCAGAGCGGCAAAGCCGTCGACGACTCCTCGCCGCGCGTGCGTCTGCTGCTGGATCTGCTGCCGACCCCGAGGTGCGGACGTGGCTGGAGAAGCGCGCCGCCGACAAGCCCGCGCCGCCGCCGCCCGTCGCTGCCGACACCAGCTTGGCGAGCGAGTTCACGAGCCAGCTTGGACATGCCCGCGACCACCTCAGGCGCGTGGTGACGGCCGCACCCGGCCTGGTGAGCGAGCTGGGCAAGGTGGGGCAGACCGTCGGCCGCGAGTTCAAGGAGCACGGGGTCCTGCCGCTGCTGCTGCTGATCGCCGCCGCCATCGCGCTGGGGTACGGCGTGGAGTGGCTGTTCTGGTGGGGCAGCAAGGGGCTGCGCGCCTGGATCACGGCCCTGCCGCTGGACAGCGTGGGCGCGCGACTGGGCGCGATGCTGGCTCGGCTGGGATTCGGGCTGAGCTGGGTGGTGCTGTTCGGCGCCGGCAGCGTCGGCGCCTTCCTTGTCTTCAGCTGGCCGCCACTCTTGCGCCAGATCGTGCTCGGCTATCTCATGGCGTTTCTCGTGACGCGCATCGCCGTCGTCGCCGGGCGCTTCCTCCTGTCGGCGGGCGCGGAGCGGTTTCGCATTCTGCCCATGGACACGCCGACGGCCGCGTACTGGCATCGCCGGCTCGTCGTGTTCGTCGGTTGGACGGCGTTCATCATTGTCACGATGTCGCTCCTCAACACGCTCGGCCTATCGCCAGAAGCGCGCCGGTTGATCGGTGCCGCCACCGCTCTGGTTCATGTGGCGATCCTGCTGGAGGCGGTGTGGCGCCGCCCCGGCGGCGATCCGGCGCACACCCGGCGCCGGGCGCTCGTGACGTGGGGCCTGACCCTCTTCGTGGTGGCGCTGTGGGTTCTGCGGGTGGGCGACGCCATCGCGCTGTTCCGAACTCTGCTTTTGTTGGTGTGTACGCCGCTGTTCGTGCGCGGCACCAGCCACGCCGTAAAGCACCTGCTGCGCACACCTGGCACGGAGCACGCCACCGGGGAGCCGCCCAGCGTCGCGACGGTGGTGCTGGAACGCGGCCTGCGCGTGCTGATCGTGATCGGCGCCGTGGTGCTGCTGGCGCGCATCTGGGGCATCGGCGTCGACGATTTCACCGCCGGCCATTCGGCCTGGACGCGCCTGATGCAGGGCCTCGCCAACGCTCTCGTCATTGCGCTAGTCGCGGATCTGCTGTGGCACGTGCTGCGCGGCATGATCGACTGCCGGCTGGCGGAGGCGCGAGGCGTCGGCGACGCGCTCGATGAGGAGGAGCAGCGCCGGCGGGCGCGGCTCAACACGTTGCTGCCGATCTTCCGCAACATCCTCGGGATCGTTGTCTTCGCGGTGGCGATCATGATGGCGCTGTCGGCGTTGGGCGTGGAGATCGGCCCCTTGATCGCTGGCGCCGGCGTCGTTGGCGTGGCGCTCGGCTTCGGCGCGCAGACGCTGGTGCGCGACATCATCAGCGGCATGTTCTTCCTGCTCGATGACGCCTTCCGCATCGGCGAGTACATCCAGGCCGGCTCCTACAAGGGCACCGTCGAGTCCTTCAGCTTGCGCTCGATCAAGCTGCGCCATCACAGGGGCACGCTCTACACCGTGCCCTTCGGCGTGCTGGGCGCGGTGCAGAACGGCAGCCGTGACTGGGTGATCGACAAGATGACGATCGGCATCACCTACGACAGCGACATCGACGCGGCGAAGAAGATCATCAAGGGCATCGGCAAGGAACTGGCGGAGATTCCCGAGTTCAAGCCGCACATCCTGCAGCCGCTCAAGATGCAGGGCGTCGAGAACTTCAGCGACTCGGCGATCGAAGTCCGGCTCAAGATGATGACCAAGCCCGGTGAGCAGTTCACCATCCGCCGCCGCGCCTACGCCATGATCAAGAAGGCCTTCGACGAAGCGGGCATCAAGTTCGCACGGCCCATGGCGATGCTCGCCGAAGGCGCCGGCATCAATCCGGCCGCTGCGGCGGCCGCGCGCCAGGCCGAGGCGGAGAAGGCCGCTCCGGCGACCTAGAGGGGCTCGCCGCGCCCGCGGCAAGCCCCGCATCTGCGCCACCGGGCGGTCCTTGCCGGCAGCGACAGAGGTTCAGGTTCAGCGGCCGGTTTGCGACGCGCGCAGCGCAAGGACCAAGCCGCCTTCAGCGGCCCGGCCCGAAGTCTCAGTCCTGCCAGTTCATCGTTTGCCGCATCGCCTTCTCGAACGACTCGAAGTCCAGCCGCTTGCGCACATCTGCGATCATCTTTGCGTCGTTGCCGACGAGATACCGCAGCTTCGGCTCCGGATCGTGAACCGCGTTGTAGATCGCAATCGCCACGTCCTCGGGGTCGCCCCGCTTGCCGCCCGGCACGGTAATGCCGCGCATCGCCGTTTCGAACCGCTCTGCGCGCTCCCAGTACAGCGAGCTCTCGTTGAATGCGGCGGCGGCCTGGATATTGTTGCGGAACTCCGTCGCGAACCCGCCCGGCTCAACGACAATGATCCGCACGCCGAGCGGCCGCACCTCGTAGTGCAGCGCCTCGCTGATCGCCTCCAGCGCCTGCTTGCTCGCCGCGTAGAACCCGCCGTAGGGCGGCGCCACGATTCCCGCGATCGAGGACACGTTAACGATCGTGCCCGCGCCGCGCTTGCGCATCGCCGGCAGCACCGCGCGGATCACCCGGAGCGCGCCGAGGACGTTCGTGTCGAACTGCCGCTTCACCTCGTCGTCCGTCGCGTCCTCGATGGGTGATTTCAGCTCCAGGCCGGCGTTGTTCACCAGCACATCGATCGGCGCCGCCTTCGACGCTTCGGTCACGGCTTTCTTCACCGAGGCGTCATCGAGCACGTCGAGTTGCAGCACCTTGATGTTGTCGAGCTTCTCGGCATCGCGCGCTTTCTCGAGCGCGCCTGCCTTCCTGGTGTCGCGCATGGTCGCCAAGACGCTGTCGCCTTTTCGGGCGAACTGCCGCGCCGTCAGCATGCCAAACCCGCTGCTGCACCCTGTGACCAGGACGTTGGCCATGTGTCGTTCCTCCTGAAGCTGTTCTTCGGGTGCCTGTATCTGCCCCGCTGTGAAGTCCAGCTTAGGGCAATTCGTGGCCGCGGCCGATGTTGCGGATGGTTTCGGCGAGGTGCGGTTTGGCCGCGAGCAGGGCGTGGCGGTAGGCCTGCAGCCCTTGCAGGAGAGCGCCGCCGCGGCCCAGCAGCCGGTCGGCGAACTCGACCATGCGGGTGTTGGGCCAGCCATGCTTGCGCAGCTCCAGGAGCCGCAGAAACGCCGCCGTCTCCTGGCCGGGCCGGAACTGGCTCATCAGGATCGCGGTCGCGGCGGTCGAGCGCGAGATGCCGGCGTGGCAATGGACCAGCAGATGGTCGGTCGGACCGGCGTGGATGCGCTCGCCGAAGGTGAGGATTTCGGCCACCTGCGCCTCGGTGCAGGCCTCGAAGCCGGGATACTCGGCAACCACGTCGTCGAAGCGCAGCAGCGCGCTCTCCCGCGCGCCGAGGCGCGCGAGCGCAGGCGGCAGGGGCTCATCGGTGTCGATGATGGAGAGCACGTGACTGACGCCCGCGCCGGCGTGGCTTGCGATCTCGGGAATGCCGCAGATCGTGACCTTGTAGGGAGTGTCGACCATACCGCCTCTATAGCAGACCGCGTGCCATGTGCAGGCCGATCCCCAGCATGCCGAGGAGGAAGATGCGGCGGAAGGTTTCGGGTGAGACCGCGTTACGCACGCGCTGGCCGAGCCAGACGCCGATGAAGACGGGGATGTTGGCCAGCAGCCCGCCCACCAGATTGCCGGTGTTGAAGGCGCCCTGGCTCGCGAGCGCGATGGTGAGCGCCGTCATGATGAAGACGAAGAGGATGCCCAGCGCCTGGACGAGTTCGTCCTTGGTGAGCTCGAGCGACTGCATGTAGGGCAGGAAAGGGACGGCGCCGATGCCCGTCACGCCGGTCACCGCACCGGTCGCGACGCCGCTCGCGATGTTTGCCCAGGGTTCGGCGACGCGCGGCGTGCGCGGGCGCCAGGCGACCAGCGCGATGAGGCCGTAGAGCGCCAGCACGACGCCGAGCCAGGCGACGGCGGCGGGGCTGCCGAGCTTGCCGAACCCCCAGGCGGTCGCGAGCGTGGCCGCCGCGATGGTGAGGCCCATCGGCCAGAAACGCTTCAGCAGCGGACGGAACCGGCCGCCATAGAAGGCCTGCCAGACATTGGTGGCGATGGTGGGCAGCGTCATGATGGCAAGCGCGTCGCTGAGCGGCAGCGCGAGCGTCATGATCGCCACCGCCGTCGGCGGCAGGCCCATGCCGACGCCGCCCTTCACCAGACCCGCGATCAGGAACGCCGCGGCCACCACCGCGATCTGCGTTTCGGTCATGGCGGCGACGGTTCAGGCCGCGGCGGGAAAGACGCGATCGACGAAACGCGGATAGGCGTCGCGCAGCTCGGCGGCCACGGGCCCCCGGATGGAAGCGAGCGTGGCCGCGTCGGGCTCGCGCGTGGGGCCGAGATCGGGCGCCACCTCGAAGGCAAAGCCCGTGTTGTCGCGGACCTCCTCCAGCGTGCGACCGGGATGGAGGCTGCGCAGCACGAAGCGCCGGCGCGGCCGGTCGAAATCGAACCAGCAGAGATCGGTCAGCAGGCCGATCGGGCCGCCGGGGCGATAGACGCCGTCATCGCGCGGACCGGCGGCCGAGATGAAGTCCACCTTCTCGACCATCACGCGGCGGGTGTGCTCTTCGCGGAACAGGATCACGCGCGGCACCAGATGGTAGAGGTAGGCCGAGCCGAACGAGCCCGGCCAGCGCACCTTCATGCGCGGATACTCGCCGCCCGCGCCCACCAGATTGATGTTGGCGGCGCCGTCGATCTGGCCGCCTCCGAGAAAGAACGCGTCGACGCGACCTTCGGCCGCCATGTCGAACAGCTCGACGCCGCCCGAGTTCATCGCGTTGTGCCGGCGGCTGCCCAGGATCGTGACATGCAGGCGCCGCGCCGGCGTTTCGGCGGCGGCCCGGCGGCGCGCGAGCAGGGCACCGGCACCCGGGATCGGCGAGGACGCGCCGACCGCGACGCTGCGGCAACCCGCCAGCAGGCCCGCGATGGTGTGGATCAGCAGTTCCTGCCGTGAGACCGCGCTCATTCGGCGGCCTGGCGTCGCGGCGCGACATGGGTGTCGAGATAGCGCACGAACCCGTCGTCGCTGCGCGCGAGCTCGCCGTAGTGCGCCATGTGGGCCTCGTCGATGCCGTAACGTTCGTCGAGACCGAGCGGCCAGGCGCCGCGCTCCGCGATCGCCACCGCGCGGGCGTAGATCGCGGGCAGGGCGGCCGCCGCCGTCGTCTCGTCGGCCATCAGGTCCACATCCTCGCGAACCTCTTCCACGGTGACCAACGCGCCGTGACGGGCGGCCTGTGCCATCAGCGCGGCATCGCGCCGGCGGCCGATGAAGACATGGCCGTTGCGGTCGGCATAGTCGGCGTGGATCAGCGCGAAATCGGGCCGGATCGCGGGCAGCAGCACGATGGGATCGCGCGCGGCCGCGAAGGGATTGTCCTGCACCTTCCAGTCCGGACGGTGCTTTAGCAGGTCGCTGCCGATCAGCCCGCGCAGCGGGATGAAGGGAATGTCCTTCCGCCCCGCCTCAAGCGCGGCGTAGATCGCGGGGCAAGTCGCATCGAACAGCCGGAGCGAGCCGCGTGCCACCGCCGCCTGGAAACGGTGCGGCGTGCCGTACTCGCCGAAGGTGATGGCCGAGGTTTCGAGCGTCGCGACGGCACCGGCACCGATCAGCAGATCGACCGGCAGGCCCGCGATCGGCACGCACACGACATGCAGGTCTCGCGTGCCGCGCCGCACCAGGGCGCGGGCGAGCTCCATCGGCGCGCCGGAATTGTCGGTGCCGATTGCCACGCTCGCACCATCGGGGACGAGGGCGGCCAGCGCGTCGGCCGAGGCGAGGAGCCAGTCTGGGGTCATGCGAACCTCTTGGGCACGCGCAATCCTGTCAGGCGAGCGCGCGATTGGCCAGCCGGTCCCACGCATGCCAGAAGCGCGCGCGGATCGCGTCGGTCTCCATCATGATCTCGTGCCGCGCGTCGTCGAAGCGTTCCAGCTCGCCGGCGGACAGGCGCGCGGCGACCGGCGCGTGGCTCGCGGAGTCGACCAGCCGGTCCTGGCCGGCGCTGAGGAGGGTGAGGGGCGGCACGATCGTCTCAAGCAAGCCCGGCCGGTTCTGCTTGTCGACCGAGCGGATGGCCTGGCGGACCCAGCCGATGCTGGGACCGCCCAGCAGCAGGCGCGGCTCGGCGCCGTACCAGACGTCGGTGAAGCGGTAGCGGCGCTCGTCGTGGGTCACGCGGTTGATGGCGAACTCGCGGCCGATCACGCGGAAGGGGCCGGTTCCGTAGAGGTAGCGCTGGTCCACGGCGGCGACCGGCGGCATCAGCAACAGGATGGTGCGCAGGATCGCCTCGCGCTTCAGCGCCGTCATGGGCGCGGCGAGCAGCCCACCGGTGAGCCAGGTCGATCCGCGCTCGGCCAGCGAGCGCAAGAGCACATGCCCGCCCATGGAATGGCAGAGCGCCAGCACCGGACCCCCGGTGGGCAGCGCCGCGCGCCGGACCGCGTCGAGGTCATTCATATAGGTTTCGAAATCGTCGATGTGGCCGGTTTGGCGATCGGGCAGCGGGCGGGTGGACAGGCCTTGCCCGCGCCAGTCCGTCGCAACCACCGCGAAGTCCCGGACCAGCAGCTCGCCCACGATCTCGGTGGCGTACTTCTCGATGAATTCGCCGCGGCCGGTCAGCACCAACACGGTGGCGCGCGGCGTGGCGGGGCCGGTCCAGCTCGCGACCCGGATGCGCCCGTCGCGGACGGCGACGAAGCCGGCGCGATCCGGCGGACGCCATGTCGCGGCATAGGCGGCCGGTACGGCGGCCGGTAGGGCATCGGGGTCGGCGGCGAACATCGACCGCAGCCTTGTGACGAAACGCGCCGCCTTAGGCCAGCCTTGATTTGGGCATTTCCGCCCACTTCGCGTCCGCTCCCTTTACCGTCCGCGGGCCCAAGGCTATAGAGCCTGTGCGGAGCGTTCTGGCTGTCATGGTCCGTCTGGCGTCGGTCCTTTTTCTCACTTTGGCGGCAACGTTCGCGGGCTGGCGCGCCTTCGATGCGCGCATCGATGCGGCCGACATCGAGGGCCCGCTGCACGGCGTCACCTACGCGCCCTGGGCCAAGGATCAGGACCCGCTCGAGGGCAAGGCCAGCGGCGTCTACTCGTTTCTCCGCACCGCCTTCACCGATGAACCGCCGCCGCCGGTGAAGCCGCGCCGCGAGCGGATGCAGGCCGATTTCGCGATGCTGGCCGGTCGTGTCGGGACGGTGCGCACCTATCGCGCGACCGACGGCGGCGAGGCGATGGCCGAGTTCGCCCGCACCTACGACCTCAAGCTGATGCCGGGCGCCTGGATCTACAGCAACTACGAAGCCAAGCTTCAGTTCGGCAAGGACAGCGCGGCCGAAGTGAACGGCGAGGAGACGCGGGCGCTGATCCGCATCGCCAACCAGAACCCCGGCATCGTCGAGCGCATTCTGGTCGGCAACGAGAACATCCTGCGCTGGGACGGCGAGAAGAACCTGCGCGAGCCCCGCGCCGTCAGCCCGGCCCAGCTGATCCGCGAGATCCGCAACGTGAAGCGCAATGTGCGCGTGCCGGTCAGCACCGCCGAGCCCTGGCACGTCTGGCTGCACTATCCCGAGCTTGCCCGCGAGGTCGATTATCTCGCGGTCCATATCCTGCCCTACTGGGACGAGAAGTCCGACGAGGAGCCGCTCGACTATCTCAAGAACCGCATCGGGCTGCTGCGCCAGGCCTACCCCAACCGCAACATCATCATCACCGAGATCGGCTGGCCGTCGAACGGCGCGTCGCGGCGCAGCCCCGGGAGCGGTCTGGTGCGACACGCCACGCAAGCGGAGCAGGCGAAGCACATCCGCGACGCGATCGCGTGGCTGCGTGAACAGAAGATCGAGCACTACATCGTCGAGGCGGTGGATCAGCCCTGGAAGTCCTACGACCTTGAGGGCAAGGCTGGCGGCTACTGGGGCCTGTTCAACGCCGATCGCGAACAGAAGTTCCAGTGGACCGGGCCGATCCGGCGCTTCCCGGGATGGGCATCCTACGCCGGCGGGTCGGCGGCGCTCGCCCTGCCGATCCTGCTCTTCTTCCTCTGGAAGTGGCGCACCATGCGGACGGCCGGGCTCTTCGTGTTCTCGGGGCTGGTGGTGCTCTCGACCAGCTCGATGGTCTATGCCGCGAATCGCGCCGGCAGCAGCTACATGGTGACGAGCGAGGCCATCGGCTGGGCGGTTCTGGCGCTGTTCCTCGCGCTCAGTCTCGGCATGGCGCTGGTTCAGGCGCTGGAGTTCGTCGACACGATCTGGCGTCGGCGCTGGCTGCGTGAGGCGACACCGGCGGCGGAGATGGTGGCGAGCCAGCCGGCGAACCGGCACTGGCCCAAGGTGTCGCTGCATCTCGCGATCTGCAACGAGCCGCCGGCGATGGTGATCCAGACGTTGGACTCGCTCGCCCGCCTCGACTACCCCGACTACGAAGTCATCGTGATCGACAACAACACGCGCGATCCGGCGGTGTGGCGTCCGGTGCAGGACTATTGCGCGTCGCTGGGTGAGCGCTTCCGCTTCTTCCACTTCGACACCATGAAGGGCTTCAAGGCGGGCGCGCTCAACTATGTGCTGACCCAGACCGCGAAGGACGCCCAGGTGATCGGCGTCATCGACAGCGACTACGAGGTCCGGCCCGACTGGCTGAAGGCGCTGGTGCCGCATTTCGACGACCGTCGCATCGGCTATGTGCAGGCGCCGCAGGATCATCGCGATTGGCGCGGCGATCGCTTCAAGGAGATGCTGAACTGGGAGTATGCCGGCTTCTTCGATATCGGCATGTGCCTGCGCAACGAGTACGACGCCATCATCCAGCACGGCACCATGACGCTGGTGCGCCGCGACCTGATGGAGGAGCTCGGCGGCTGGGCGACGTGGTGCATCACGGAAGACACCGAGTTCGGCCTGCGCCTGATGGAGAAGGGCTACGGCGCCATGTACAGCCGCGAGCGCTTCGGCCATGGCCTGACCCCGGACCATTTCGCGGGCTACAAGAAGCAGCGCTTCCGCTGGGCCTACGGCGCCATGCAGATCATGAAGGCGCACGCCGGCAACATGCTGTCGAACCGCACGCAGCTCACGACGGCGCAGAAGTTCCATTTCGTCGCCGGCTGGCTGCCGTGGTTCGCCGATGCGCTGAACCTCATTTTCACCTGGGCCGGGATCGCCTGGTTGCTCGCCGTGCTGCTGCCGCCGCTGGCGGGCATCAAGCCGGTGGGCCTGCCGCCGGCCGAGTTCATCATCCCGACCATCGGCATCTTCGTCTGGAAGCTGGTCTATTCCTTCGGCCTCTATGCCGACCGGGTGAAATGCACCTTCCGCCAGAGTCTGGGCGCCGCCTTTGCCGGGCTTGCGCTCACCTACACGGTGGGGCGCGCCGTGATCTACGGGCTCTTCACCAGCCGGCTGCCCTTCATGCGCACGCCCAAGATGGACGAGCGCGCGACACTCGGCATGGCGCTCGGCATGGCGCGTGGCGAGGCGGTGCTGGCCGTGACGCTCTTGCTGGGCGCGGCCGTGCTCTGGATGCGCAACGGCCAGATCGATCCCGAGGCCCGGCTGTGGGCGACGTTCATGGTCGTCCAGTCGCTGCCGTTCCTGGCCGCGGTCTATGTGTCGGTGGTGAACGCGCTGGAGCAGATCCGCGCCGCGGCCGCCCCGTTCGAGGCGCCGACGTTGCAGCCCGCCGAGTAGTTTTCCCCTTTCGACGGCGTGGCGCGGTCTGTTAGCGTCGGCCGATGCGGCTCACTTCCGACAATCGCGCGCTGTCGCGCGCCGGCACGGCGCTGTTTCTGAAGCGCTGGCTGAAACGGCCGCTCGGTCTCGGCGCGGTCGTGCCGAGCGGTTCGGCGCTTACGGGCAGCATGGCGCGCGCGGCGAGTGCGGCGCCGGCGGGCGGCTGGGTGGTGGAGCTCGGCGCCGGTACCGGCGTCGTGACGGCGGCCCTCAAGAGTGCGGGACTGGTGCGGCGCGGCCGCTTCGTCGCCGTCGAGCGCGATGCCGAGCTTGTGCGCTTCCTGCGCGGACAATTCCCCGATCTGTCGGTTCGCGAGGGCGATGCGGCGCGGCTGCCGGCGCTGCTCGCGGCGGATGGCGTGCGGACGGGTGACGTGGGGGCGGTCGTCTCCAGCCTGCCCCTGCTCTCGCTGCCGCGCGGCACGGTCGATGGCATCCTGCGCGGGGTGTTCGGTCTGCTGGCGCCGGGCGGCGTGTTCGTCCAGTTCACCTACGGGCCGAAATCGCCGGTCGCGCCGGGCTATTGCGAGGAGTTCGGATTGATCGCGAGCCGCGGTTCGCGCGTCTGGCGCAACGTGCCGCCGGCCGTGGTCTGGTCGTTCCGCAAGACCGGGCCGCGCGCCACGTGAACCCGGATTCTTTCGCATTCGACCCGCGGCTGCGCGACCACCTCGCCGGACATCTGGCGGCGTTCGAGCGGCGGCGCAAGACCGAAGCCGACCGGGCGCTGAAGCGCGCCGCCGTCGCGATCGCCATCGTGCCGGGCGATCGCCCCGGGGAAGCCGCCTTCCTCCTGACCCGCCGCGCCCCGCGGCTGCGTGCCCATGGCGGCCAATGGGCACTGCCAGGCGGACGGCGCGATCCCGGCGAGACGGTTGAGCGGGCCGCGCTGCGCGAGCTCAGCGAGGAGGTCGGGCTGGAGGCGGGCGAGGCGGATATCGTGGGCCGGCTCGACGACTATCCGACGCGGTCCGGCTACCTGATCGCACCGGTGGTGGTCTGGGCGCCGCAGGGGGCCCGGGTCGTCGCCAACCCGGCCGAGGTGGCCTCGGTCCATCGCATCGGTTTCGGCGAGTTGTTCCGGCCCGGCATGCCCGAGGTGGTGCCGATCCCCGAATCGGACCGGCCGATCATCCGGATGCGCCTGTCGGTCGAGACCGTGAACTCGCCCACGGCGGCGTTGATCTACCAGTTCAGGGAGGTCGCGCTGGCCGGCCGATCCACCCGGGTCGACTATTTCGACCAGCCGGTGTTTGCCTGGCGCTAAAGCGTCTTCGGATCCGGCGTTCGCCGCTTCAGAAACACCGTCGTCTCCTGTTCCATCACGATCTCTTCGCGCTGGTTCAGGGTGACCTGCCGGATGCGGGCGAGGCCGCGGTCGGGGCGGCTCGACGAGGGGCGCAGCGAGACGATCTCGGTGCGCACTCGCAAGGTGTCGCCGGGGCGCACCGGTCGCGGAAAGCGCGTCTCCCCGAGGCCGGGCGCGCCGATGTTGCAGGCGCGGAAGACGCCGAGATCGAGCCAGAGCCGCAACGACGCGCACATGGTGTGGAGTCCGGACGCGATCAGTCCGCCGTAGTTCCAGCTGCGCGAGAACTCGGCGTCGATGTGGAAGGGCTGCGGATCCCATTGCCGCGCGAACTCGACGATGCCGGCCTCGGTGAAGGTGAGGCCGGCGCTCATGAAGGTCTCTCCGACCGAGAAGTCCTCAAAATAGCGATCGGTCATCGTACTGCCTCAAGGTCGAGCTCAAGAAAGACCGTGCCCGGGATCGGGCTCGGGTAGTAGGGCGCGATCTCGACGAAGCCGAGCGCGCGGTAGAGGGCGAGCGCGCGCGCCATGCTGGCGTCCACCGTGTCGAGCCGCAGCCGGCGATGGCCACGCGAGCGGGCCTCGTCGATCAGGCGGAGGGTGAGGGCGCGACCGAGCCCGAGCGCGCGGAACGCGTGCCGGACATAGAGCCGCTTCATCTCGGCAATGCCGGGCGCCAGTTCGCGCAGCGCTCCGCAGCCGGCCGCCTCACCGCCGACCGTGGCAAGCAGCAGCGCGCCGGCGGGCGGCGCGTACTTGCCCGGAAGTGCCGCGAGCTCGCCGTCGAAATCCTGGTAGTCGAGCCCAAAATCGAGCGAAGCGGCGTACTCCCGGAACAGCGTGCGCACGGCCTCGAGCGCGGCGGCGTCGCGGGCGAAGTCGATGCGCGGAAATGGAGTGTCGGACGCCACACGCCTATCTGCCCCAATTGACCGTCCGCGTGCTAGTTTTCCCCGCCTAAAGGGAGGAACAAGATGACCATTCGTCTCCACCGCCGCGCCGCTCTCGCGGGCGCCGTCGGCTTGCTCGTCGCCCCTGCGATCGCCCAGGCCCCCTGGCCGAACCGGCCTGTGCGCTTCGTTGTGCCGTTCCCGCCGGGGCAAGCCGCCGACATCTTCGCGCGCCTGATGGCGGAGCGACTGACCGACGTGTGGAAGCAGCAGGTCATCGTGGAGAACAAGGGCGGTGGCAGCGGCATTCCGGCGACCGAGTTCGGCAAGGCGGCGACGCCCGACGGCTATACGCTGATGATCGTGTCGTCGGGCACCTTCGGCGTGAATCCGACCCTGTTCGAGAATCTGCCCTACAAGCCGCTGGTCGACTTCGCGCCGATTTCGAACATCTTCCTGGTGCCGCTGGTGATCGTCGCGCATCCGGACTTTCCGGCGAACACGCTCGCCGAGCTGATCGCGCTCGCGAAGAAGGAGCCGGGCAAGCACTCCTACGCCTCGGCCGGGCCCGGTACATCGCAGCATCTCAGCATGGAGCTGTTCAAGCTTAGGGCCGGCCTCGACATCGCGCATGTGCCCTATCGCGGCAGCGGGCCGGCGATGACCGATCTGCTGGGCGGCCACATCAAGTTGATGATGGACAGCACGGCAGCCGCACTTTCCCACATCCGCGAGAAGCGCGTGAAGGCGCTTGCCGTCACCACGGCGCGGCGCGCTCCGGCGCCGCTGGACGGCATTCCCTCGATCTCCGAGGCGGTGCCCGGCTTCGACGCCGCCGGCTGGTCGGGTCTCGCCGCGCCGGCCAAGACGCCGCCCGAGATCGTGGCGAAGATTTCCGCCGACGTTCAGGCGCAGCTGCGCGATCCCGCGGTCATCCAGCGCATCCATGAACGGGCCGCCGTGCCGGCCCCGGGGACGCCGCAGGAGTTCCGCGACTTCATCGCGCGCGAGATCGAGACCTGGGGCACGGTCGTTCGCGCCACCGGAACCAAGCCCGGAACCTGAGAGGAAACGGCATGAAGCTTTACAGCCTGAAGGACGGCGTCAATCCCCGGCGCGTGCGCATCTTCCTCGCCGAGAAGCGCGCCCAGGTGCCGATCGAGGAGTTCGACATGGACTCGCGCGGCCATCGGGAGGACGCGTTCCTCGCCAAGAACCCGCTCGGCACGCTGCCGGTGCTGGAGCTCGACGATGGCACCATCCTCTCGGAGTCGGTCGCGATCTGCCGCTACTTCGAGGAGATGATGCCCGAACCGCCGCTGTTCGGTCGCTCGGCGCTGGAGCGTGCCCAGGTCGAGATGTGGAACCGGCGGATGGAGCTTGAGCTCCTGCTGCCGGTGATCGACGTCTTCGTGCACAGCCATCCCTTCTGGGTTGGCCGCCGGCCGCAGATCCCGACCTTTGGCGATCTCCGGCGTCAGCAGGTGGTCGAGCGCATGCGCTGGCTGGATGGCGAGTTGCGGGATCGCGAGTTCATCGGCATCGACCGCTACAACGTGGCCGACATCACCGCGCAGGTGGCGCTGCTCACCGCGCGCGGGGCGCTGAAGCTGCCGGTGCCGGAGGACCATCGTCATCTTGCCCGGTGGTGGGCGGCCGTGAGCGCGCGCCCGAGCGCGCGGGCGTGATGCCGGGCGTCTAGACCAGACGCCAAGCGTAGATCACGGCGATCGCGAGGACCCCGACGAAGACCGTCTGCGCCACCAGGAGCAGGACCGGGGGCAAGCCGATGCGGGCGAGCGCGGTGAGCGAGGTCTTCATGCCGAGCGCCACGATCGCGGTCACGATCAGGAATTGGGACGCGAGGGCGAGGAACTTCTGCGCGTCGGGCGGGATGACGCCGAGCGAATTGATCCCGGCCAGCGCCAGGAACCCGAACAGGAAGAAGGGCGGCGCCGGGCGTGCGTCGCCCGCCTGGGCGCCGGAGCGCGCGACCAGCCAGGCGATGCCGATGATGGCCGGCAGCAGGAAGGCCACGCGCAGGAGCTTGGTGATGACGGCATCGCCCAGGACCTGCGGGCCCATGCTTTGTCCCGCGCCCGCGACTTGCGCCACATCGTGAATGGCGCCGCCCAGGAACACCCCCATCTCGAAGCCCGAGAAGCCAAGCCAGGCCTGCATCGGCGGATAGGCCAACATCACCACCGTGCTGAGGAAGTTCACGCCCATCACGGTGAAGGCGAGATCGCGAGCGGAATTCTCGTGGCGCGGCAGGACCGCGGAGGCCGCCGCAGCCGCGGCCGCGCCGCAGACGCCACTGGAACACCCGGTGAGCAGCCCGAAGTCGCGGCTGAGTCCGAACCAGCGCGCGGCCCAGGCGCCGAAACAGATCGTACCGGCGACCGAGAGGGCAGCGACCAGAACCGGCAACGGCCCCGCCTCGACGAGCTGCCCCACTGTGAGCCGTGCGCCCAGAAGGGCGACGCCGATGCGCAGGACGGTGCGCGCGGCGAAATCGGCGCCGGGTGCGAAGACCGGCTGCAGCGCGACCGGCCTCATCGCCATACCGACGATCAGCGCGAGAATCAGGGGCGGCAGACCGACACCCGCGATCGTCAGCCACCCGGCGAGGTGGGCGGCGGTGGCGAGTGCGGCAATCAGCGCACAGAGCGCCACGCCGGCGGCGACCTTGGCCAGATTGGCCGGCGACCAGAGAGCGAGCACGCGCTGGATCAGACGTCGAGAATGGCGACGAGCTGGCCCTCGCCGATGGCCTCGCCCTCGGCGACGCGCAGCTCGCGCACGGTGCCGGCGCGCGGCGACAGCACCGGGATCTCCATCTTCATCGATTCCAGAATCATCAGCTCGCCGTCGACCTCGATCTTGTCGCCGGGCTTCACCTGGATCTTCCAGACATTGCCCGCGATCTCCGACTTCACGTTCAGACTGGCCATGGCGATTCGCGTCTCCCCTACGAGGGCGATTTGTCGGCCAGCCGGCGCGCCAGTTCAAGGGCGCCGCCACCGATCCGCGCGCCGAGCGCGATGGCGAGCGCGTTCGCGTCCGACACGATGCCCTGGGTCAAGGTCGAGCGGCCATCGCCGATCCGCGCCGACATCGCCTGCACGGTGACACCCGCGAGCCCCGCCGCCTGCAATACGGCAAGCCCCGCAGAGCCCGCACGATCGGCGCCAAAGCCGGCATCGTTGAAGAGCGAGAGACGCGGCGCGTACTTGGCGGCGGTCTCGCCCGCCGGCAAGCCGCCGTGGCTGCCGCTCGCGACGATTCGCCCGCGATCCGCCGGTCCGGCCAGCGAAATCGAATCGACGCAGACGACGCCCTCCACCTCGAAGCGGGTCTCGTCCAGCTTGTCGGGTGTGCGCGTCGTGGCCGGCCGCGCCTTCAGGCGCTCGACCGCCTCGGCCACCGTCATGCCCGGTGCCACGCCGGCGCCCGCGGCGAGCGGGTTGGCCCGGCTGATGCGACCCCGCGCCAGCATGTCGGCGCCATCGCCGATGCGGGCGGTCGCGGTCGCGACGGCGGCCATGGCCATGCCATGCCGCTCGGCCCAGTCGAGACCGCTCACGCCGGCCTCGTCGCGACCGATCCCGGCATCGTGATGGATCGCGGCGCGCGCGCCGGCCAGCGCCGAGAGGTAGGCCGCGTACACAGCGCCATGCGAGCCGCCGACCAGAACGGCGCCGCGTGTTTCAGGGGGCAGCTTGGTGACGCTGGGAACGACGACGAGGGCAGGGGTCATGGGGCAGCTATAGCATGGCCGCCGCGCGAGGCCTTGGACCGGTCCTGCGGTATAACGTGGTCGTGTCCGACCTCTGCCCCTGCGCGCGACCGAAGGCGCTCTGCGTGTGTCCCGAGGGGCCGCCGCTCGCCAACGCCACGGCCGTGCTGGTGCTCCAGCATCCGCAGGAGCAGGACAAGCTCCTCGGCACTGCCGGCATCGTGGCGCGTCGCCTCGCGCGGGCGCGAGTGGCGGTGGGGCTGAGCTGGCGCGGCCTTGCGCAGGCCTGGGGCGACGCGGTGGAACCGGCCACGTGGGGCGTCCTCTATCTGGGGTCGGTGCGGGCGCCGGCCGGTGCGGGCCCGCTGGTGGCGCTCTCCCGCGGAGGCACACCGCTGGCCGACCAGGGCGGCGCCCGCGAAGGCTTGCAGGGGCTGGTGGCGCTCGATGGCAGCTGGTCGCAAGCCAAGGCGCTGTGGTGGCGCAATCCGTGGCTCTCGCGCCTGCGCCGCTTCGCGCTGGTGCCGGCCGCGCCGTCGCTCTATGGCGAGCTGCGACGCGAAGCCCGCGACGACGCGGTGTCCACACTGGAGGCCGTGGCGATGGCGCTGGTCGAGCTGGAGCGCGATCCCGCGCTGGGCGAGGGGTTGATGGCCCCGTTCCGCGACTTGCTGGCGCGGGCACGCGCGCAAGGACTGCGCCATGGCGCTGGGCCGGGACCCAACCGCCGCCCCAATGTGCGTCGTCGCGACCGCCGTTCCCGCCTATAGTGCGGCATGCTCGATCAGCCGCCCGATCCGGTCGCCGCCCGCCGGACCAATCCCGAACGCTCCTTCTCGCATGAGGTGAAGTCGCTGCGTCTCGGAGCTGGCGAGACATTCCGGGGCGAGGGCGTGCTGGCCGTCACCAAGGCGATCCTGCAGGCCGGTGTCGGCTATGTCGGCGGCTATCAGGGCGCGCCGATGTCGCATCTGGTCGATGTGCTGGTCGAGGCGCAGGACCTGCTGGACGAGCTCGGCGTCCATCTCGAGACCTGCACCAACGAGGCGTCGGCGGCCGCGCTGCTCGGGGCCTCGATCAACTATCCGGTGCGCGGCTGCGTCACCTGGAAGTCGATCGTCGGAACGAATGTCGCTGCGGACGCGCTGTCGAACCTGGCGTCGCCCGGCGTGATCGGCGGCGCGCTGATCGTGGTCGGCGAGGATTACGGCGAGGGCGCCTCGATCATCCAGGAACGCGCCCACGCTTTCGCACTCAAGAGCTCGGTCTGGCTGCTCGATCCGCGGCCCAACCTGCCGACCATCGTGCGGCTCACCGAGGAAGCCTTCGAGCTGTCGGAGGCCAGCAACACGCCGGTGATGATGGAGCTGCGCATCCGCGCCTGCCACGTGACCGGCGAGTTCCCGGCCAAGGACAACCGGCCGCCGTCGGTGTCGCGCAATCGGCGGCTGGCCGAGCCGGCCGCCTACAATTACGACCGGATCTCGCATCCGCCTTCGACCTATATTCACGAGAAGCTGAAGGTCGAGGTGCGCCAGCCGGCGGCCGAGCGGTTCATTGTGGAGCGCGGTCTCAACGAGCTGCTGCCCGGCACGCGCCAGGATCTGGGCATCGTCGTCCAGGGTGGCATCGCCAATGTCCTGATGCGCGGCCTCGATCGGCTGGGCCTGGCCGACGACGACGGCGCGGGCAGCATCCCGACGCTGGTGTTGAACGTCACGCACCCGCTCTCGTCGGACCAGATCGCCGACTTCTGCCGCGGCAAGCGCGCCGTGCTCGTCGTCGAGGAGGGCGCGCCGGACTACATCGAGCAGTCGATCCACGCGATCCTGCGCAAGCGGGGCATCGACACGACGCTGCACGGCAAGGACATGCTCGCCATGGCCGGCGAGTACACCGCCGAGCTGGTGACCGACGGGCTGCTGAAGTTCTTCGCGCGCAACGCCAACGACATCGATCTTTCCGGCCCTCGCACCCGCTTCGAGGCGGCGCGCGCTGGTCGTGCCGAGGCGCAGCGCCTCTTGGGCCGGCCGCTGCCGCTGCGTCCGCCCGGTTTCTGCACCGGCTGCCCGGAGCGACCGGTCTTCTCGGCGATCAAGCTGCTCGAGCGCGAGGTCGGGAAGGTCCATATCTCGAGCGACATCGGCTGCCATTCCTTCGCGACGCTGGCGCCGTTCAACCTCGGCAACTCCATCCTGGGCTACGGCATGTCGCTCGCCGCCGCCGGTGCGGTCGCGCCGGTGATGGAGCGGCGAACCATCTCGGTGATGGGCGACGGCGGCTTTTGGCACAACGGGCTGCTGAGCGGCGTGTCGTCGGCGCTGTTCAATCGCGGCGATCGCGTGCTGGTGGTCATGCAGAATGGCTACACCTCGGCCACCGGCGCGCAGTTCATTCCCAATACCGAGGGCAATCGCCGAGACGGCCAGAACACCTCGGACATCGCCGCGACGCTGCAGGCGATGGGCGTGAAGTGGCTGCGCACGGTACGCACCTACGATGTCGGCCTGACGCTGCGCACGCTGCGCGAGGCGATGACGACGAAGGAGCGCGGCCTCAAGGTCATCGTGGCGGACGGCGAATGCCAGCTCGCGCGCCAGCGTCGCATCCGGCCGCAGATCGCAGCGCAACTCAAGGCCGGCGAGCGCGTGGTGCGCACGCGCTATGGCGTCGATGACGATGTCTGCACCGGCGATCACAGCTGCATAAGGCTGTCGGGCTGCCCGTCGCTGGTGGTGAAACCCAGTCCCGATCCGCTGCGCTCCGATCCGGTGGCGCACGTCAACAATGGCTGTGTGGGCTGCGGTCTCTGCGGCGAGGTGGCGGATGCGGCCGTGCTGTGCCCGTCCTTCTACAAGGCCGATATCGTGCGCAATCCCACCTGGTGGGATCGGTTGAAGTGGCGCCTGCGCTCCACCGTCATCGGAGCGCTGGCCCGTGCCTGATGCCGTCGTCTTCAGCGGCGGCGCTTCAGGTGCCTGGAAGGTCGTGCGTCAGGTGGCCGTGACCGGAGCGCCGCTTCCGCCGGTGGCGCGCATCGAGAAGGGTGGCAAAGCCGTGACCGATGCCGCCTGGGTGCTGATGGGCGTCACCAGCAATCTGCGTTACACGACAGCGGCGGAGAAGCGCATCCTCGATGCCACGCCCTCGGTGCTCGGCCGGCCGTCGGCGACGCGGGGCGCGCTGATCCCGATCACCAAGTCGGCGCGCTGGTGGGGCCTGCCGCAGGATGAGCGCCGCGCCATCCTTGAAGAGCAGTCCCGCCATATCGCGATTGGCAGCGCCTATCTTTCCAAGGTGTCGCGCCAGCTGGTGCATTGCCGGGACCAGGCCGGCGCTCGGTTTGACTTTCTCACTTGGTTCGAGTTCGCGCCTGCCGACGAACCCAGGTTCGACGAATTGTTGGCCGAGCTGCGCGCCTCGCCCGAATGGCGCTTCGTCGAACATGAGGTCGAGATCCGCCTGGACCGGGGCACATGAGCCGTCCCGTCACCCTCCTGATCGGGGCGCTGGGCGGCGATGGCGGCGGGGTGCTGTGCGACTGGATCGTCGAGGCGGCACAGGCGCGCGGGCTCGGCGTGCAGGCGACGCAGATCCCGGGCGTCGCGCAGCGGACCGGTGCCACGACCTACTATCTCGAGGTGATGCCCCAGCCGGGCGCGCGGCCGCGCGTGCTGGCGCTCAATCCGGCGATCGGCGAAGTCGATGTGGCGCTGGCGTCGGAGCTGCTTGAGGCGGGCCGCATGATCTTCAACGGGTTCGTGACACCCGACCGCACCGTGCTGATTGCCTCCACCCATCGCGTGCTCGCCATCGCCGAGCGCTCGGCCATGGGCGATGGCGCGTTCGACACCGGCAAGCTCCTGCGCGCGGTGAAGGAGCGCAGCAAGGCCCAGATCCTGTTCGACATGGATCAGGCGGCGGAGGAGTCCGGCGGCGTGCTGAACGCGGTCCTGCTGGGCGCGCTGGCGGGCTCGGGTCGGCTGCCGATTCCGGACGAGGCCTACGAGGCCGCGATCCGTGCCTCGGGCAAGTCGGTCGATTCCAACCTCGCGGGCTTCGCGTTCGGACGAGCGCATGCGCGGGGCGAACTCGACCAGGCGGTGCGCCAGCATCGCAAGCGACAGGCCGAAGCCGCGGGCGTCGAGGACCTGACGGCGCGCGCCCGCACAGCACTGCCGGCGGCGGCGCTCGATACCATCGAAGAGGGCGTGCGGCGGTTGGCGGCCTATCAGGATCGCCGCTATGCCGCGCTCTATCTCGACCGGCTGGACGCGCTCGCTGCGGTGTCGGCCGACGCGGCGTTGCTGCGCGAGGTGGGCCGGCATCTCGCGGTGCGCATGTCGTTCGAGGACGCGATCCGCGTGGCGCAGGCCAAGGCCGCGCCGGACCGGATGGCGCGTATCCGCGCGGAGGTGCGTGCCGGCGCGGATGAACCCATCGAGGTCACGGAGCATTTCAAGCCGGGCATCGAGGAGCTGTGCGCGTTGCTGCCGCCGGCGCCTGCCCGCGCGATCGTCGGTTGGGCCGAGCGGACGGGGCGACTGGGGCGCGTGTTCTTCCCGATGCGGCTGCGCACCACGACGGTGAGCGGCTATCTGCGGGTGCGGCTGCTGGCCGGCTTGCGCTGGTGGCGGCCCCGGACCTGGCGCTATGCCGAGGAGCAGGCGGAGATCGAACGCTGGCTCGGGGCCATTCGTTCCGCCGCCGCGCGCTCGCCCGCGCTGGCGCTGGAGATCGCGGAGTGCGCGCGGCTGGTGAAGGGCTATGGCGACACGCTGAAGCGCGGGCTGGCCAATTGGCGGCGCATCGAGGCGGAGCTGGTGGCACCGGCACTGGCGGGCACCCTGTCGCCGCAGGCCGCCATCGATGCGATCGCAAGCGCGCGGGTCGCGGCGCTCGCGGACCCGGACGGCGAGACGCTGACGCGCACGCTCGCGTCTGCCGCGCAGCGGCTGGGCGGGGCGGGAGCGGTTCGGCATGCCGCCGAGTAACCGCCACAACGTGACCGTGGAGTGGGGCGACTGCGACCCCGCCGGGATCGTCTATTACCCCGCCTATTTCCGCTGGTGCGATCAGGCGACCGGACGGTTGCTGCAGGCGCTGGGCATCGTGCGCGATCCGCTGGTCGACGGGCAATGGAAGGAAGGTACGCCGCTGGTGAAGGCGGAGTGCTCGTTCCGCCGGCCCTCGCAGCCGGGCGAAGTGCTGACGATCGAGAGCAGCATCGCGCGGGTGGGGCGCAGCTCGTTCGAGATCGCGCACCTCTTCCGCGACGCCACGGGTGCCGTCGCCGCGGAAGGCCGCGAGACACGGATCTATGCCCGCAAGGACGGCGATGCGCGCAGCCTCAAGGCGGTGGCCATCCCGCCCGAGATGCGCCGGCGGCTGGACGCCTAGGCGCGGACCCGAAAACGAAAACCCCGCCGGGGGAGCCGACGGGGCTTCATCGCGGGCTTACGGTGCCGCGCTACGCGGGATGCTGCGGTGGAGTCATTGGCGGTTCCAACCCTCCTGCTGTCCCGAAACTCTGCGCCCGGCGCCGGTGGACAATCAAGACAGGCATGCTGTCCCAATGGGCGCCTCACCGCTTGGGTCGGATCGCCTCCCACTGCTCGTCGCTCCAGTCCAGCATTGCCTGCGTACCGGCGCCGCCGCCCCCCGACTGCAGCATCTTGCCACCATCGATGACGATGGCATCGCCATTGATGAAGGCGGCGCCATCGCTCACCAGGAACGCCGCAAGGTTGGCGAGCTCCGTGTGCTGGCCGACGCGCCGCAGCGGGATGGTCTTCACCAGCTCCTCGTTGCCGCCGCGCGCTGCGGGCATCAGACGGCTCCACGCGCCTTCGGTCGGGAAGGGGCCGGGCACGATCGCGACCGTGCGGATGCCTTTCGGTCCCCACTCGACGGCGAGGCACTTGGTCATGGCGAGCACGCCCGCCTTGGCCATCGCCGAAGGCACGGTGAAGGGTGCGCCGGTCAGGGACGACACGGTCAGGATCGAGAGGACCACGCGGTCGCGCAGGCCGGCATCGATCCAGCGCCGACCGGCGGCCACCGTGCAATAGGCCGAGCCGTGCAGGACGATGTTCAGAACCGCGTCGATCGCGCGGCTGGACATCTTGTGGGTCTGGGCGAGGATCTGGCCCGCCGCGTTGTTGACAAGGATATCGAGCGGGCGCTTGGCGAAAATGTTTTCCATCATCGCCTCGACCGCATCGGGCACGCGGACGTCGCAGCCCGCCGTCTCGATCTCGCCGCCGGTGCTCTTGGCGAGCTCCTCCGCGGTCTTGGCCAGCACGTCCTCGCGTCGGCCGCAGATCACGACTTTGGCGCCGAGCTGCAGGTAGCGTTCCGCCATGCTGCGGCCCAGTCCGGTGCCGCCGCCGGTGACGAGGATGCGCTTACCCTTGAGAAGATCGGCCTGGAACATGGTTTTCCCTTTCGTGTCGGTCATATCGCCCGGCGGCACGCTGCGTCCAGTGAGGGGCGCCGCGGTCGTGGCGCGTTTCCGTCCAGCGGGAGTCGCGTCGGCGGTTCCCTCCCGCCTGAAAAGGCTCTAGCGTCCGCGCCATGATCGAACGCGAAATCGATATCCCGACCCCCGAGGGGTCCATGAACACCTTCATCGTGGCGCCCGAGCGGGACGGACCGCATCCGGCGGCCATCCTGCTGATGGACGCGCCGGGCGTGCGCGAAGGCCTGCGCGAGATCGCGCGCCGGGTCGCGCAGTCCGGCTATGTCGTGTTGCTGCCCAACCTCTACTACCGAACCACGCGGGACTTCGTGCTGGGACCGACGGGCGATCACCCCGAGGCCGCCGCCAATCTCAAGCGCATGTTCGGCATGATCGCCGGCATCTCCAACGCCAAGATCGCAGCCGATGTCGGGACGATCCTCGACTGGCTGCCGGGCGAGGCGGAGGTGCGGGACGGCAAGGTCGGGCTGTTCGGCTACTGCATGAGCGGCGCGTTCGCGACCGTCGCGGCGGCGCGGCACGCCGATCGGGTGGGCTGCTTTGCGTCGTTCTACGGCACACGCATGATATCCGACGCGGCCGACTCGCCGCATGCGCTTCTGGGCGACATCAAGTGCGAGGGCTACTACGCCTTCGCCGAGACCGACAGCTACGTCCCCCTCGAACAGGTCACGAAGTTCGAGGCGATGCTCGCACGCGCGCCTTTCCCCTCGCGCTCGGAAGTGGAGCCAGGCACGGAGCACGGATACGCCTTCTCCGATCGCGGCCACTATCACCGCGCCGCGGCGGAGAAGCACTATGAGCGCCTGCTGGCGCTGTTCCGACGCAATCTGGCCTGAGGCGTGCGCGCCGCCTTCTATCGCCGCCACGGGGCCGCCGCCGAGGTGATCGAGATCGGCGAGCAGCCGACTCCGCAGGCGGGGCCGGGCGAGGTGCGGGTGCGCCTGCACGCCTCGGGCGTCAATCCCTCCGACGCCAACCGGCGCGGCGGGCGTTCGCCGGGGGCCGACTACCCGCTGGTGATCCCCAACAGCGATGGCGCGGGCGTCGTTGACCAGACGGGGCCCGGCGTGGATCCGGCATGGAACGGCCGGCGCGTCTGGCTGCACAACGGCCAGCGCGAACGCGCGCTCGGCACGGCAGCGGAGTGGATCGCGCTCGATGCGACGCTGGTCGCGCCGTTGCCTGATGGCGTGCCGTTCGATGTCGGCGCCTGTCTTGGGATTCCCGCTATGACCGCGCATCGCTGCCTGTTCGCCGACGGGCCGGTGCGCGGGCTCGATGTCCTGGTCGCGGGCGGCGCCGGCGCGGTCGGTCACTATGCGATCCAGCTCGCGAAGTGGGGTGGCGCGCGGGTGCTCACGACGGTGAGTGGCCCCGCCAAAGGCGATCACGCACGCAAGGCCGGGGCTGATGTGGTGATCGACTACAAGCGCGAGGATGTGGCGGCGCGGGTGCTGGCCGAGACGGGCGGCAAGGGCGTGGAGCGGCTGGTGGAGGTCGATTTCGGCGGCAACCTCGCGACCACGCTCCGGGTGATGGCGCTCAACGGGACGGTGGCCATGTATGCCTCGCGCGGTGAGCTCAGGCCCACCGTGCCGATTTACGACTTCATGCGCCGCAACGTGAATATCCGAACGGTGCTTCTGTATTCGGTTCCGCCGGCCGACCGCGCGCGGGCCCAGACGGATATCGGCCGCTGGCTGGCAACGGGCTCTGCGGTCCACACGATCGCCGGTCACTACGCGCTTGCCAAGACGGCGGCGGCGCATCAGGCGGTGGAGAGCGGTGGCAAGCTCGGGACCGTCGTCGTCGAGTGCACTCGGTAGGGACATATGCTGAACGGTATCCACGGACATCAGGACATCGAGCGCGTGGTCTATGGCCGACCCGCCGGCGCGGCGGTCGCGGTCGAGGCCGAGCGCCTGGGCGCGACGCGCGTCTTTCTCACCACCTCGAAGTCGGTCGCGGGGACCGCGTTGCTGGCGTCGGTGGCGGGGGCGCTGGGGCCCCGCCATGCCGGGACCTATGCCGGCATCACGGCCCACTCGCCGCGCGCCTGCGTGATCGAGGGCGCGGCGGCGGCTCGGGCGGCGAAGGCCGATCTGATTGTGGCGGTGGGCGGCGGGTCGGTGATCGATGCGACCAAGACGATCCTGATCGCCCTCTGGCACGGCGTGACGACGAGCGACGGGCTTGATCCCTATCGTGCAGGGCGGCCGCGCGGCGGTGCGGCGCCGTCTTCGCCCGCGATCGCGCCGGGCCCGGCGCCGTTGCGCATGCTCGCGGTCCCCACCACGCTCTCGGCGGCGGAGTTCAACGCCTTCGCCGGCATCAGCGATACCCGTCTCGGCATCAAGGAGAGTTTCGGCCACCCGCAGGCCGTGCCGCGAGTCATCATTCTTGATCCGGCGGCGACGCTTCACACGCCACTCGACCTGATGCTCTCGACCGGGCTCAAGGCCGTGGACCATGCCGTCGAGCGCCTGTGCTCGACGCTCGCGCATCCCTTCGCGATCGGTTTGGGCGTCGAGGCCCTGCGCTTGTTGACGAAGGCCCTGCCGCGGCACCGTGCCGATCCCGGCGACATGGCGGCCCGCCTCGATCTGCAGTTCGGGATGTGGCTCTCGATCGGCGCGGGCACCTCGGGCGTCGGTGTTGGCGCCAGTCACGGCATCGGCCATGTGCTGGGGGCGGCGTGCGGCGTGCCGCACGGCCATACCTCCTGCGTGATGCTGCCCTCGGTTCTGCGTTGGAACAGCGTGGTGAACGCCGAACGCCAGCGCCGTGTCAGCGAGGCCTTCGGACAGCCCGCCGCCGCCGCCGCGGACCTGGTCGCCGGGCTGGTCGGCGATCTCGGTCTGCCGCGCAGGCTCGCCGATGTCGGTGTCGGCCGCGACCGGTTTCGCGAGATCGGCGAGAAGTCGATGCATGACCGCGCGGTGTTGAATAACCCGCGTCCCATCGACCGGCCGGAACAGGTGATGGAGATCCTGGAGTTGGCGGCCTGATGCGCGCATGAGGTCATTTCATCGTCGCGCCCTCTGGCGCGGCGAGGGGCGGGGCGTACCTTCAGGGTCATGCAAACCCAAGATGTCATCGCCTCGGTGAACTATCTCGCCGACCTCTCGATCAAGCCCGTGACCTACAATCCGCCGGCCGGGACGGGCATGCCGCGCCGGGTCGGCAACTACCGCGACTTCGACGTTCGAATCGCCGACGCGCGACCGGAGGCGGCGCATCTGTCGCTCGATCGCCAGGGCGTACGGTTGGTCGAGCACCAGACTGCCGTCCGCGACTTCCTGGATTCCGCCATTGTCCGGGATGTCTACTACCCCGAAGTCGAAGCTTTGCTCCGGCGCGAGACCGGCGCGGCTCGGATCGTCATCTTCGATCACACCGTGCGGTCGGGCCGGGACGGGGTGGCGCGCGGCCTGCGCACGCCGGTGTTCAGCGTTCACAACGACTATACCGAGAGGTCGGGCCCGCAGCGCTTGCGGGAGCTGATCTGCGCGGAAGACGCGGAGCGGGCGCTCCGCGGCCGGGTCGCCGAGTACAATGTCGGGCGCAACATCGCGGACCGGCCGATCGAACGCACGCCGTTGGGGTTCGTGGACTCGCGTACGCTGGCGCCGCGCGATCTGGCGGTGTGCGATCTGGTCTACGCCGATCGCACCGGCGAGATCTACCAGGGTGTGCGCAACGCGGACCATCGCTAAATCTGGTTCCCGCGCATGACCCGCGACGAGGCCGTGCTGATCAAGTGCTTTGACAGCGCGCAAGACGGGCGCGCCCGCTTTTCGCTGCACAGCGCCTTCGAGTTGCCGGGGTCCGAGCAGGCCGCGCCGCGCGAGAGCATCGAGGTCCGCGCCTTCGCCCTCTTCGACTGAGGCCTTGAGCGCGCCTCGTCGTTCCGATCCGGCGTGTTCGACCCGGATCGGGAAGCCTCTAGGCGCGGGCGATCGAGTCGAGGTGGTCAGCCAGTTCGTCGGGGTGGCTGTAGAAGGGCGAGTGGCCGCAGTCCATCGTGATGGATCGGCAGGGCAGGGCCGCCTGCATGCGCCGCTGCAGATCGATCGAGATCGCGTTGTCGCGCGTGCACTCGATGTACCAACGCGGCACCGACCCGTAGCGTTCATCGGTCAGTGACATCGGCGTGGCAGAGATCGCCGTCGGCTGCGGCCGCAGACGCTCGATGGCGCGGAACCGGTCCTCGGGCGGCACATCGTTGTAGAAGAGCGTCGGAACGTGCGCGCGCGCGAAGGTGTAGGTGCTGCCGTCGCCGCTCATCTCGATCGCACGGCGGATCAGCGCGTCCGGCTCGGTCAGCGTCATGTCGCGGCCTGTGCGCCCGTTGGGCGGCATGATGGCGGTGAGGTAGACCAGCGCGGACACCCGCTTGCGCCGTGCCTCGGCGACCGCGCCGATGGTGATGCCGCCGAGCGAGTGGCCGACGAGAATGGCCGGCTCGGCGCGCGCATCGAGCAGGCGCGCGATGACCTGGACATTGGACGACAGCGACACGCAGGCCGGCGGCGTGGCATCGGCGCCCAGACCCGGGAGATCGGGGGCCTCGACCGTGTGGCCGCGCGCTGTCAGAAGCGGCGCGATCCGCTCCCAGCACCAGCCGCCGTGCCCCGCACCGTGGACCAGGATGAATTGCGCCATGCTCAGCTCCGCCCGACCACCGTGCGCGCGCCGGCGGCGGGGACGAAGAAGTCCGGCAGCAGGTCGGCGCCCGGTGTCACCGCGTAGCGCGCGAAGTCGGTGACGCCCTCGGCCGCCAGCACCTCGTCGTCGATGAAGAAATTGCCGGTGCAGCTGCGCGCCGGCCGGTTGAGGATGGCGTGGGCGGCGTCGGCCATGATCTCGGGTTTGCGACAGCGCTTCATCGCGTCCTCGCCACCCAGCACGTTCTGGATCGCGGCGGTCGCGATGGCGGTCCGCGGCCACAGGCAGTTGAAGGCGATGCCATCGTCGCGGAACTCTTCCGCCATCGCCCAGGCGAAGACCGACATGCCGTACTTGGCGAGCGTATAGGCCGCGTGTCCGCGGAACCAATTGACGTCGAAATCGAGCGGCGGCGAGAGATTCAACACGTGGGGGTTGGCGGCGCGCCGCAGATGCGGGATGCATTTCTGCGAGACCAGGAAGGTGCCGCGCGCGTTCACCTGGTGCATCAGGTCGTAGCGCTTCATCGGCGTCGAGAGCGTGCTCGTGAGGCTGATCGCGCTGGCATTGTTCACCAGAACGTCGATGCCGCCGAAGGTGGCGACGGTCTCGGCCACCGCCCTTTCGACGCCCTGCTCGTCGCGGATGTCGCACGGGATCGCGAGGGCGCGACCGCCGGCGGCCTCGATCTCGGCCTTGGCGGTGAAGATGGTGCCCGGCAGGCGCGGGTCGGGCGCCGCCGTCTTGGCCACGATCGCGAAGTTGGCGCCATCGCGCGCGGCGCGCAGCGCGATCGCGAGCCCGATACCGCGGCTCGCGCCGGTGATGAACAGGGTCTTGCCGGCCAGACTCATGGGTTCCTCTCGACGTGTCCGCTCCTACTTGGCGCGACCCGTCGGGGCGGGGTAGCCCGCACCCGCAAGGGAGCCATGCGGGCGGTATGGCTCAATTGTTGCGCGGCGGCTTGCTGCCGGGGATGGGCGCGCCGGAGTCGCGCTCTTTGACGGCCTGGTGGAAGCCGGTCTCCTCGGCCCGCGCCTTGAACCACATCCCCTCGGGCGAGTGGCGGGTGAGGCCGTCGAACACCGTGGCGAGCGTCTGGGTGGTGCGCAGCCCCATATTGTCGAAGGCCGCGTTGATCGCGGTCTTCTGCATCCAGAGCTGGTTCTTGGGCACACCGACGATGCGGTCGAGCAGGCGGCCGACCTCGCCGTCCAGTTCGGCTTCCGGCACCGCCTTGGTGATGAGGCCGATGCGCTCGGCCTCGCGGCCATCGATCAGATCACCGGTGAAGAGCAGTCGCTTGGCCCGCTCGGCGCCGACGCGATAGACCCACATCATCGTGGTCGGGCAGCCCCAGACGCGGGCGGGCGGATAGCCGATCTTCGCGTCCTCGGCCATCATCACGAGATCGCAGGACAGCGCGATGTCGCTGCCGCCGGCCACGGCATAGCCGTGGATCTGGGCGATGGTCGGCTTGTAGCTGCGCCACAGGCTCGCGAAGCACTGGGTGTAGTGGTCCATCCATTGATAGTCGATGAACGGGTCCCAGGGCATGTCCTGGCTGCCCGAGACACCGCGAGGATGTTCGGCATAGGCCTTGAGATCGTAGCCGGCACAGAACGCGCGGCCCGCGCCCTTGAGCAGGATCGCGTGAACGAGATCGTCGCGGTTGGAGCACTCGACGGCGGCGCGGATTTCCTCCGGCATCCGGCTGGAGATGGCGTTCAAACGCTCGGGGCGATTCAGGGTGACGATGGCGACGCGATCGCGACGCTCGTAGAGCAGGGTCTCGTAGCCCTCGTCCGACATCACTCGACCTTCACATTCGCCTCATCGATGATCGGCTTCCATTGCGCGAACTGGGCGCGCTGGAACGCCCCGAACGCCGCCGGCGCCATCTCGGCGGGCGTCGGCAGCTCCTGACCCAGGTCCTCGAGCTTGCGCCGCACCTCGGGATCGCCGAGCGCGGCGACCGCCGCGCGGTTCAGCCGGTCAACGATGGCGGCGGGTGTTCCCTTGGGCGCCCACAGCCCATGCCAGATCGCGACCTCGGCTCCGGGCGCGCCCGCTTCGGCCACAGTCGGGATGTCGGGCGCCGCGGGCGAACGTCGGGGCGCGGTGACGGCATAGGCCCGCACCTTGCCGGCCCGAACATGCGGCAGGGCGTTCGACGACTGGTCGACCATGATCTGGATTTGGTTGGCGATGAGGTCCTGGATCGCCGGCCCGGTGCCGCGATAGGGCACCAGCTGGTATTTGGTCCCGGTCACCTTGTTGAAGAGCAGCGCGCCGATGTGCGAGCCCGAGCCGACGCCCGCGGTGCCGCCCGAGACCTTGTCGGCATTGGCCTTCAGGTAGGCGATCAGCTCGGCCAGCGTGTTGGCCGGCACCTGGTTTGAGGTGACCACCAACATGGGATTGCTGGGCAGGCGCGCGATCGGGGCCAAGTCGTCGACCACGTTGAAGGTCAGCTGGCGGTAGATGGCGCCGTTCACGACATTCGTGCCGAGATGCCCGATGCCGATCGTGTATCCGTCGGGGGCCGCGCGGACGAGCTTGCCGACGGCGATCGTGCCCGCGGCGCCGGCGGTGTTATCGATGATGAATTGCTGGGCGAGTTCGCGGCCCATGCGCTCACCCATGATGCGGGCCATCACGTCGGTCGGGCCGCCGGCGGCGAAAGGCACGATGATCGAGATCGGCTTGGTGGGGTAGGCCTGGGCCAAGGCCGGCGCGGCGAGGCCGGTGGCGGCGAGGGCGAGGCTGAACTGGCGGCGCTTCATCGGCGGCTCCACGGCGGTCGGGACAGCGGGATTAGTCGCACCTCTCCAGATTGTCGTAAAGCCGGCGCTGCAGCGCCGCGACATCGATCTGGCGCACCGAGCCCGCGCCCGCGAGGTCGAGCGCATGGGCCGCCGCGGCGCCGGTCGCAATGCAGGGACCCATGACCCGTACGCTCGAGAGTGCCGCGGGATCGCCATCGATACAGCGGCCCGCCGCCACCAGATTGTCGGCATCGGGCGGAACCAGCGCGCCAAGCGGCACATAGTGCATGTGGTCGTCGGCGAACTCCTCCCAATGCACGTCATCCGCGCGATTGTGCAGCTCGATCGGCCAGCTGCAGCGCGCGATGGCGTCGGGATAGCGCAGCCCGGCGCGGACCTCGTCGGCCTGCATATGGTGCCGGCCCGCGATCCAGCGCGTCATGCGCACACCGGGCAGGCCATAAACCCGCACGCGCGCGCGGCCGAAAGCGGCGGGGTAGTGGTCCTTGAGGAACCCCATCAGGCGATCCACCTGGTCGCGCCCGTCGATCGCCATGCGCGCGGCGCCCAGCGGATCGAGCGGCGTCGGCATGTGGGTCATGTTGATGAGACAGAGGCCACGGCCCGGACGCGCGAAGACGAAGCCGTCATGCCGGCGCAGACCGCGCGCGGCGCTCTCGCGGACGAGCCGTGCCTTCAGCTCGGCGCGATCGATGGCCGCGACCGCGGCCTCATCGGCATGCTCGACGATGGTCATCAGCGTGCCGAACACCGGCTCCTCGGGCTCGCGGCAGGCGAACCCCGCCATCCAGGCGAGCGCCGCGTCGCCCGACGCGTCGACGAATCCTCGGGCGCGCACTTCGACCGCGCCATAGCGCGTGGCGAAGCTCGCCGACGTCACGCGGCCCCCGGAGCGCGCGACCTGGGTCAGGACCGCGCCCGTCAGGGGGACCACGCCGGCCGCGTCGATCGCCGTCTCCACCCAGCGCGACAACACGCCTTCGTCATAGAGGGCAATGGTGGTGCGGCGGCGGTTGCGGATGTAGTCGACCGCATCGTGGCGCTCGAGATGGGCCAGGATGTCGTCGACGATGCCGTGGGTCACCAGCTTGGGGTCCGGGCCGTTCGCGAACATGCCGCAGAAGGAGCCGATGATCGACCCGACGGCCTGGCCGCCCAGCGCCGGTGCGGCGTCGCACAGCACCGTCCGCCGGCCGAGCCGCGCCGCCTCGATCGCCGCCGACACCCCGGCGATGCCGGCGCCAACCACGCAGATGTCGGCTTCGACGACCAGCGGTGCGGGGTTCGCGGGTCGGACGGAAAGCCGGGTCGCGAGAGTTAGCGCCATCGCAGCACCCAACGTTCGAGATGGCCGAGGCCAAAGGAAATCAGCAGGCCCAGGATCGAGAGCAGCGCCACACCGGCCACCAGATGGTCGGTCTGCATGAGATTGCCGGCTTGCAGCACGAAGGCGCCGATGCCGAACTCGGCACCGATCATTTCGGCCGCGACGAGCAGCAGCAGCGCGACCGAGGCGGTGATGCGAAATCCTGCGAGGATTCCGGGCATGGCGCCGGGCAGCAGGATCTTGCGCACGATGTCGGCGCCGGGCAGGCCGAAGCTCTGACCCATGCGGATGAGGTTGCGCGGCACCGAATCGCAGGCCGAGTAGGCGGAGATCGCCGTCGGGAAAAACACCCCGAGCGCGATGGTCGCGATCTTGGACGGCTCGCCGATGCCGAACCACAGGATCAGCAGCGGCAAGAGAGCGATCTTGGGGATCGGGAACAGCGCGGAGACGATCGGCAGGCCGCTCGCCCGAGCCGTCGAGAAAATGCCCATGGCGATGCCGACCGCGAGACCCGCGGCGGTGCCGATCAGCCAACCGGGGATCATCCGGCGGAGCGAGGCTTCGATATGGCGCGGGATCGTGCCGTCGGCCGAGAGGTCGACCAGCGCGCGCATGACGGTGGCGGGGCTCGGCATGAAGAGTGGCGGGAGGAGCCCGGTGCTCGACGCGACCTGCCACAGTCCGAGGATGGCCACGAGCGCCAGCCAGGGCACGATGGGCCGCGGCACCGGATCGAAGCCGCCGCCGCGAAACGGGATCGGCCGGCGCTCAGCCATCGACCATCTCGCGATCGGCGGTGGCGGCCTCATCACGGATCAGGTCCCACAAGCGGCGCTGCACCTCGGCGAGCCGCGCGGCATGCTCGGGGCGGGCGCGGTCGGCCACCGGCACGTCGATCCGCAGCACCTCGCGCACCCGGCCGGGCCGGCGCGACAGCACCACGACGCGATCGGCGAGCCGCGCGGCTTCCTCGAGATTGTGGGTGACGTAGATCTTGGTCGCGGGTTCGCGCCCCCAGATCGCGAGCAGATCGTCCATCAGGAGCTGTCGCGTCTGGGCGTCGAGCGCCGATAGCGGCTCGTCCAGCAACAGCACCGCCGGTCGCACCACCAGCGCCCGCGCGATGCCGACGCGCTGGCGCATGCCGCCGGAGAGTTGGCGCGGATAGGCGTCGGCGAAATCGGTGAGGCCGGTGAGGGCGAGCGCCGCGGCGACGCGACCGGCGCGGTCCGCCGCCGGGATGGCGCGATGCTCGAGCGGCAGGCCGACATTGTCGCGCACGCTGCGCCAGGGCAGGAGCGCGAAGTCCTGGAAGATGTAGGTGAAGGGGTTGAGCGACTCGACGGGCGGCGTGCCCGACAGGCTCACCACGCCGTCGCTGGGCTTCAGGAGCCCGCCGATGATCCCGAGCAACGTGCTCTTGCCGCAGCCCGATGGGCCGATCAGCACCACCGTCTCGCCGTCGGCGATATCGAGGTCGACACCCTCCAGCGCCGCCACGGTGCCGTAGCGATGCGACACGCTTTCGATGTGCACGGGCATGGCGGGCGACCCTAGCGACCGGTCATCGGGCGGTCAACGCGCGGACTGGATCGTCGCGCAATCGTGCAGGCCGGGCGCGAGCGCGGGCAGCGCCACAAAGCGGGCAAGACAGCCGCGGAAGCGCAGCGCGAACGGCACGCCCCGTCCCGCATCGTGTCCCGCCAGACCGTCGGGCCGGTCGATCAGAAGCAACGGCCAGCCGGGATCGCGGGCCCGCGATCGCAGTGTGGCGAGCCGGCGCGCGGGCTCGGGATCGAAATCGTCGCCTTCGAACAGGGCCACGGCGAGCCGGGTCGCCGGGTTGGCGCGGCGCGCGAACAGGGAATCGAACTCCGCGAGCGCGCGGTCCTTCAGCGGACCCGCAAGGTCGCGGTTGCCGTGGATCGCGGGCGCAAGCGCGATGGCGGCCTCGATGTCGGGTCGCCGAGCGGCGACCTCGATGGAGAGCCAGCCACCGGCCGACTGGCCCGCGAGCACGAGCCGGCTGTACCCGGCCTCGCGCAGGCGGGTGGCGGCAAGGTCGAGATGCGTCCGGGCGGGCTCATGCCGTCGCAGTGCGGGCTCGGTCCGGTCGGCGCGCCAGACATCCCAGCCGGCCTCGTTGAGGGCGCGCACGAAGGCGGCGGTATGGGTGCGGGCGTCGGTATCCTGGCCGCGCGCGCCGTGGCTCCACAGCACGGCGCCCGTGGCCGACGCGGGGCCGCGATGGCGGAAGCTCGGATCGCGCAGTGCCGGTCGCATTTCGGCGGGAGTCGCGGCCTCACGATCCGGCACATCAGGCGAGCGTGCGACGATGCTGCAGGCGCTGCCGCAATGGCGCAGCGCCAGCGCTTCGGCATCAGCCCGCGTGCCCGCACCGCCGGCGTAGCCGCAGGTGCCGGTGGGCGAGGCCGCGAAGGCGCGCGGATAGCCGGTCAGCAGATAGGCTTCGTAGCGTTCGCGGCAGTTCGCCCCCAGGCGCTGCTGCAAGGCCTCGTCGCGCGGCTCGTCGGCGAGCGCCGGGGCTCTCGCGAGAAGCGCGAGCGCGGCGAGCAGGATCGAGCGCGCCCGCGCGCTCATCCCGCTGGCGTGAGGGTGAGGAGCAATGCCCGGTTCGCCACCTGCTGGCCCTCGGCGACCGATACCGCCTCGACGGTGCCATCGAACGCGGCCTTGATCTGGTGCTGGATCTTCATCGCCTCCAGCACGACCAGCGTGTCGCCGCGCGCGACCGTCGCGCCCGCGGCGACCTTCACCGCCACGATGCGACCGTCCATCGGGGCCCGGAGCTTGCCATCGCTGCCAGCCTCGGCGATGGCCGGTGGTGCGAACGTCGCGTCGTTGAAGGAGACGGCGAGGCCGTCGTGATCGACAATCACGCGTGTTCCGTCGAGATGGAGCCGCGCCTCACGCATCAACGGTCCGTCGAAGTCGATCGCCACACCATCGACCGCGACGCCGGCGGCGCCGCGCGGCAGCACCGCGAGGGTGCGACGCGCGTCTCCGGCCACAAGCACGACCGGCGAGGGCGCGGGGTTCGAGTTGCGCCAGCCGCGCAACGCGGGGGGATGACGCTCGGCATCGCGCCGCCACAGCGCGGCGGCGGCGAGCGACCAGTGCGCGTCGGTCGGGGGCGGGGCGGTGAGACGCTCGGGCGGAAAATGCGCCGGGATGAAGCCGGTCGTGGCTCGACCGGCGGCGAACTCGGAATGCTCCAGCAGCGCGATCAGGAAATGCCGGTTGGTCGTCGGACCCAGCACGACCGTGTCGCGAAGCGCGCGCACCAGGCGAACGCGGGCTTCCTCGCGCGTCGTTCCGTGGGCAATCACCTTGGCGATCATCGGATCGTACCAGGGGGAAATCTCCAACCCGTCGGCCATCCCGTGATCGACGCGGATGCCCGGCCCTTCGGCCGGCTGCCAGCGCGCCACACGCCCGGTTTGCGGCAGGAAGCCGCCATACGCATCCTCGGCATAGAGCCGCACCTCGATGGCGTGGCCGGCCAGCGCGACATCGGCTTGTGACAGAGGCAGCGCCTCACCGGCGGCGACCTTGAGCTGCCAGGCGACCAGATCGAGCCCGGTGATCGCTTCGGTCACCGGGTGTTCGACCTGGAGGCGCGTGTTCATCTCGAGAAAGTAGAAAGCGCCGTCGGCGCCCAGCAGGAACTCGACAGTGCCCGCGCCGCGATAGCCGATCGCGCGCGCCGCCGCGACGGCGGCTTCGCCCATGGCACGGCGAAGGTTGGCATCGACCACGGGCGAGGGCGCTTCCTCGATCACTTTCTGGTGTCGGCGCTGTACCGAGCAGTCGCGCTCGCCAAGATGGATCGTGTTGCCGTGATTGTCGGCGAAGACCTGGATCTCGACGTGTCGCGCGTCGACCACGGCCTTCTCGAGGATCAGCTCGCCTGACCCGAAGGCGGATGCCGCCTCGGCGCGGGCCGTGCGGGTCGCCTCCAGCAGGCCGGCGCGATCCGTCACCAGCCGCATGCCGCGTCCACCCCCGCCAGCCGCCGCCTTCACCATGACCGGCAGGCCGATGGCGAGCGCTTCGCGCTCAAGCGCGGCATCGTCCTGGTTGGCGCCCTGGTATCCCGGGACGCAGGGTACGCCCGCCGCGATCATGCGGCGCTTGGCGGCCGCCTTGTTGCCCATGGCGGCGATGGCTGCGGGTGGCGGGCCGATGAAGACAAGACCCGCATCGGCGCAGGCCTGGGCGAACTCGGCGTTCTCCGACAGGAACCCGTAACCGGGATGGATGGCGTCGGCGCCGCTCTCGCGCGCCGCGGCGATGATCCGGGCGGGGTCGAGGTAGCTCTCGCCCACCGGCGGGGGACCGATGCGGACCGCGCGGTCCGCGTAGGCGACATGCGGGGCGTGGCGGTCGGCGTCGGAGTGCACGGCCACGGTGCGATAGCCCATCGCGCGCGCGGTGCGCATGACACGCCAGGCGATCTCGCCGCGATTGGCGACCAGGACGGTGCCGAAGCCCATGGCGGCGCTCACTCGACCGTCCAGCGGGGCGGCCGCTTCTCGGCGAAGGCGCGCAGGCCTTCGGCGGCCTCAGGTCCGCGCCGCGCCTCGGCGAACCGGTCGGCGGCGAAGTCGAGGGTGGCGGAGAGCGGCTCGGCGCCCACCCGCATCACCACGGCCTTTGTGAGCGCGTTGGCGATCGGCGCGCAGCGGTCGATCTGTTTCAGGATTTCCTCCAGCTTGGCGTCGAGAGCGGCGCTGTCCTTCACGAGGTGGTGCGCAATGCCGAGCCGGTGGGCCTCAGGCCCCTTGAAGCGGGCGGCGGTCAGGGTGAGGTGCCGGGTTTGCGAGACGCCGATGCGCGCGGCGACGAACGGCGCGATCTGGGCGGGCACGATACCGAGCGCGGTTTCGCTCATGGCGAAGCCCGCCTCCTCGGTGCAGATCGCGACATCGGACACGCACATGATGCCGAACCCGCCGGCGATGGCGAAGCCCTCGACCGCCGCGACCACGACCTGCGGCGTGGTGTTCACCATCTCCAGGAAGTCGCCGAAGCCGCGGTTCCAGACGGCGATGGGGTCCTTCTCGCCGGGCTTCGGGGCGTCGGTGAAGCTCTGCTCCATGTTCTTGAGATCGGCACCGGCGCAAAAGGTGCCGCCTGCGCCGCGCAGGACGATCACCTTGATGTCGCGGCGGTCGCGCACCGCCGTGAAGACCGCGCGCAGCTCGCCGATCAGGGTCGGGTTCAGCGCGTTCTTCACCTCCGGACGGTTCAACGTGACGTAGAGGCGCGCGCGCTCGCGGCGCAGCAGCAGCGTGTGGTAGCTCGCGGCGAGATCGGTCATGGCTGCTCCGGCGGTCAGCGGTTCTCGAGGCGGGGCAGGGTGCCCATCAGCTTGGAAATGATCTGCAGCATCACCTCGTCAGCGCCACCGCCGATCGAGGCGAGGCGCGAGTCGCGGAAGCTGCGCGCCACGGGGTTCTCCCAGAGATAGCCGGCGCCGCCCCAATACTGGATGCAGGCGTCGGTCACCAAGCGCAGCGCCCGGCCGGCCTTGAGCTTGGCCATCGAGGCCAACATCGTCACGTCCTTGCCGTCGAGATACTCCTCGCACGCGCGATAGCAGAGCGAGCGAACCAGCTCGACCTCGGTGCGCAACTCGGCCAGGCGGAAATGGATTACCTGGTTGTCGAGCAGCGGCCGGCCGAACACCTTGCGTTCGCGCGTGTACTCGACAGTGCGGTCGATGGTCTTTTCCATCCCGACCACGGCGCTGACAGCACCCCACAGCCGCTCCTCCTGGAACTGCTGCATCTGATAGATGAAGCCGAGTCCGGGTTGGCCGATGGTGTGGCGCACCGGCACCTTCACGTTGTCGAAGAAGGTTTGCACCGTGTCGGACGAGCGCATCCCGAGCTTGTCCAGGGTGGCGACGATCTGCACGCCGCGGGTCTTCATCGGCAGGATGATCAGCGACTTGTTCTTGTGGGCGGGTCCGTCGCCGGTGTTGGCAAGCAGGCACATCCAGTCGGCCTGCGCGCCGTTGGTGGTCCACATCTTGCCGCCATCGATCACCCAATCGTCGCCGACCCGGCGCGCGGTGGTCTTGATAGACGCCACGTCCGAGCCCGCGCCGGTCTCCGAAACGCCGAGGCAGGCGACGTAGTCGCCGGCGATCGATGGCGCCAGGAACTCGCGGCGCAGCTCGTCGGAGCCGTAGCGGGCCAAGGCGGGCGTCGCCATGTCGGTCTGCACGCCGATCGCCATCGGGACGGAGCCGCAATCGATGCCGCCCAGCTCCTCGGCCATGGCGAAGGCGTAGGAGTAATCGAGGCCCATGCCGCCGAACGCCGTCGGCTTGTTGATGCCGAGCAGCCCGGCGTTGCCGAGCTTCTTGAACACCTCATGGGCGGGGAACTGGCCGGCTTCCTCCCACGCCTCGACGTGGGGGTTGATGTCCTTCTCGATGATCGTCCGCAGGGTGCGGCGGATCTCGTCGTGTTCCTGGGTAAAGAGCACCGGACGCTCCCTCAGCGGTTTTCGAGACGGGGCATGGTGCCCATCAGCTTGGAAATGATTTGCAGCATCACCTCGTCGGCACCACCGCCGATCGAGCCGACTCGGCCGTCGCGATAGCTGCGCGCGACCGGATTGTCCCAGAGGTAGCCGGCGCCGCCCCAGTATTGCAGGCAGGCGTCCGAGACTTCGCGGCGCAGACGGCCAGCCTTGAGTTTGGCCATCGAGGCCAGCATCGTGACATCTTTGCCGGCGAGGTAGTCCTCGCAGGCCCGATAGACCAGCGAGCGCAACGCCTCGACCTCGGCGCGAAGCTCTGCCATGCGGAAATGCACCACCTGATTGTCGAGCAGCGGCCGGCCGAACACCTGCCGCTCGCGTGTGTAGTCGATGGTGGCGTTGATGATGCGGTCGCAGCCCATGATCGTGCCGGCGCCCGCCCACAGCCGCTCCTCCTGGAACTGCTGCATCTGATAGACGAAGCCCATGCCCGGCTGACCGATGGTGTTACGGACGGGCACCTTCACATTGTCGAAGAAGGTCTGAACGGTGTCGGAGGCGCGCATGCCAAGCTTGTTAAGCTTCTTCACGATCTGCACACCCTTGGTCTTCATGGGCAGGACGATCAGCGACTTGTTGCGATGAACCGGGCCCTCGCCGGTGTTGGCCAGCAGGCACATCCAGTCGGCTTGAGCGCCGTTGGTGGTCCACATCTTGCCCCCGTCGATCACCCAGTCGCCGCCCACCCGCCGCGCCGTGGTCTTGATCGAGGCGACGTCGGAGCCGGCGCCGGTTTCCGAAACGCCGAGGCAGGCCACGTAGTCGCCGGTGATGGAGGGCGCGAGATACTCGCCTCGCAGCTCGTCGGAGCCGTAGCGGGCGAGCGCTGGCGTCGCCATGGAGATCTGCACGCCCACCGCCATCGGCACCGAGCCGCCATTCACGAGGCCGAGCGACTCCGAGCACACCATGGCGTAGGAAAAATCGAGGCCCGAGCCGCCGAACTCGACCGGCTTGTCGACGCCCAGCAAGCCCGCGGCGCCGAGCTTGCGGAACAGCTCATGGGCGGGAAAGCTGCCGGCGCGATCCCACTCGTCCATGTGGGGATTGATCTCGCGGTCGATCAGCGTCTTCCAGGTTTGACGCAGCGCCTCATGCTCGGGTGTGAACTTCATTTCGCGATCCTTCCTACATCCGGGCGACGCCGAAGGTGATGGGGTTGAGCGGCCGCACCACCGACTCGCGGGCGATCGAGAGCGTGTAGGCCAGCACGCGACGCGTATCGCGCGGATCGATGATGCCGTCGTCCCAGAGGTTCGCCGTGCTGTAGAGCGCCGTCGATTCGCGGTCGAACTGCGCCACGATGGCATCGTACATCTTGCCGATCTGCTCCGTGGGCGCGGGCTTGCCTTCGCGTTCGAACTTCTGCTCCGTCACGATCTTCATCACCGTCGCCGCCTGCTCGCCCCCCATGACGGCGGTTCGGCTGTTGGGCCAGGCGAAGATGAAGCGCGGATCGTAGGCGCGGCCGCACATGCCGTAGTTGCCGGCGCCGAACGAGCCGCCGATTACGATGGTGATCTGCGGCACGGTGGCGTTGGCCACCGCCTGGATCATCTTGGAGCCGTGCTTCACGATGCCGCCACGCTCCGACTCCGTGCCGACCATGTAACCGGTGGTGTTCTGCAGATAGACGATCGGCACGCCCTGCTGGCAGCAGAGCTGGATGAACTGGGCGGCCTTCACCGATCCCTTGACCGTGATCGGCCCGTTGTTGCCGATCAGCCCCAGCGGCTCGCCCTCGATGGTCGCCCAGCCGCAGATCGTATGCTGGTCGAACAGTCCCTTGAACTCGAGGAAGTCCGATCCGTCGACCAGACGGGCGATCACCTCGCGCACGTCGTAGGGGTCCTTGTGCGATGGCGGCACGACGCCAGCGAGCTCGTCGATGTCGTAGAGGGGTTCGCGGAACTCGCGGGCCGTGCGGGCCGGCAGCCGCTGGTTCCAGTTCCACTTGGCGATCACGTCGCGCGCCATGCGGATGGCGTCGGCGTCGTTGTCGGCCATCCATTCGGCGACGCCCGAGACAGTGGCGTGCATTTCCGCGCCACCCAGCTCCTCGTCGGTCGCGATCTCGCCGGTCGCCGCCTTGAGGAGCGGCGGGCCGGCCAGGAACACCTTGGCCTGGTTGCGCACCATGATGGTGTAGTCCGACAGGCCCGGCAGATAGGCGCCGCCCGCGGTCGACGAGCCGTGGACCACCGTCACCTGCGGGATGCCGCGCGCCGACATGCGCGCCTGGTTGGCGAAGCCGCGGCCGCCCGGCACGAAGATCTCGGCCTGGTAGAGGAGATTGGCGCCGCCGGACTCGACCAGGTTCACGACCGGCAGCTTGTTCTCCATCACGACCTGCTGCATGCGCTGGCCCTTGCGCTGGCCGGAAGGCGAGATCGTGCCGCCCTTCACCGCGCTGTTGGACGCGCTCACCATGCAGCGCACACCCTCGACATAGCCGATGCCGACGATCGCGCCGCCGCCCGCGCCATCGCCGTCCTTGTCGTCGTGCATCCGGTAGCCGGCGAGACTCATCAGCTCGAGGAAGGGCGCGCCGCGATCGACCAGCATGGCGATGCGCTCGCGCGGCATCAGCTGGCCGCGCTTGGCGAAGCGTGCCTTGGACTTGGCCGCCGCCGCCTGCACCGCGCCCTCGGCCGCGCGGAAGCTGTCGATGGCGGCCAGCATGGCCTCGCGGTTGCGGCGGAACTCCTCGCCGTTGCGGTCGATCTTGGTTTCGATGACAGGCATGGGTCTACTCGCCGCCCAGCACCTTGGGCGTGCGGGCGAGGTGGAAGCCGTTGTAGGGAACCGAGCGATCGTGCTCGGGCAATTCCATCGAGCGGTTGCCGAGCGGCACGCCGCCGTCGATGCGCAATTCGGTGCCGGTGATGTAGGCGCTGGCGTCGCTCCACAGGAAGCACACCGCCGCCGACACCTCGCTCTCGGTGCCGAGACGGCCGAGCGGCGCGAAGCGCTTGAGGCGCGGGATGCGTTCCTTGAACTCACCCGTGTAGGTGTCCATGCCCGACGAGGCGACCCAGCCGGGCGAGACGACGTTCACACGCACGCCGGCGGGACCCCACTCGAAGGCGAGCGTCATGGCAAGATTGACCATGCCGGCGCGCGCGGCGCCGGTATGCGCCATGGTGGGGAAGCCGTTGCGCATGTCGGCCGCCATGCAGACGATCGAGCCGCCGTGGCGCTCCATCGACTGGGTGAAGACCTCGCGGCTCACGATGAAGCCGCCGGTGAGGTTGTTTCGCACCACGACGTCGAAGCCCTTGGCGCTCATCTGCGTCGCAAGCGCGGGGAACTGGCCGCCGGCGTTGTTGAAGAGGCCGTCGATGCGGCCATTGGCGGCGATGATGCGCTGGACGGCTTCCTTGACCTCGCCCTCCTCGCGGATGTCGAAAGCGTGGGTCTCGCAGCTTCCGCCCGAGGCCTCGATCTCGGCCTTTACCGTCGCGAGTTTTTCGATCTTGCGGCCGGTGATGACGACGTGAGCCCCCAGGGCCGCAGCCTCGTGCGCCGTACAGCGGCCGATGCCGCTGCCGCCCCCGGTCACCATCATCACGCGGCCGGCGAAGAGCCCCGGCTTGAAGACCGAGCGATACGACATTCTTCCTCCGCGCGACGGCCTGAACGACCGTTCATATCGGCTCCCGCACGACGCGAAAAGCGCCGACACGGGTCCGGAATTTGGGCTCGGCTCTAGTTGACGTTTACGTAAAGGTCAAGTAACCGGGCGGGGATCAGAAGTTCCAGGGAGCTCGCGATGACGCTGCAGGAAATTACCGCCAAGATGAAGGAAGGCGCCTCCAAGAAGTCGGCCTTCGGCAACACGGTCAAGTTCACCACGGACCAGGGTTGCGTCCACATCGACGGCAAGCAGAGCCCGCCGGTCGTCACCAACGACGACGCCGCGGCCGACTGCACGCTGAAGATGAGCTTCGGCGACTTCTCCGATCTGATCGGCGGCAAGCTGGACGGCATGACCGCGTTCATGACCGGCAAGCTCAAGATCGAGGGCGACATGGGCGTCGCCATGAAGCTGCAGTCGATCCTGCGCTGATCGAGGGCCACCGGCCTTCGCCACAAGGGCCCCGCGAGGGGCCCTTTTCTTTTGCGGCTCAATCGCCCTTGTGCTTGGCGTAGTGACGCCGCGCTTTGGCGCGATTGCCGCAGCTTTCCATGAAACACCAAAGCCGCTTGGCCGCGCGGCTTTCGTCGAGGAACAGCCAGCCACAGGCCGGATTGGCGCAGCGCCGCAACCGTGCGCGCTGCGGGCCCGTCGCGAGATCGGCCGCCGACCAGAGCTCCGCCGACAGGATGCTCTCGGCTGTGAGCGCCGCCCGCGGTTTCTCCCATACGAGCGCCTTGCCCTCGCGTGCGAGGCGCGATCGCGCTGGCGCGGCGGCGAGCGCGTCGTTCAGCGCGGCGACCGCCCGGGGCGGGGGCGCCGCGTTGACCGCCAGCGCATCCAGGACGGCATACATCGTCTCGCGCAGTTCCAGCACGCTGGCGTGGGTGGCGCGCGGCACGCCCCCGGCCGGCAGACGCGCGCCCCGACCGCGCAGCCATTTGCTGAGGTCGGCCGGCGTGGCGAGCGTCTCGGTCGGCTGCGCCTCGCCGCGCCAGTAGCGCGTGTTCACCAGATCGAGGCAGGGCGGAGGGGCGGCCATCGCCACCAGTTAGGCACACCCCTGCGGATTGACAAGCCGTCTGGTGCATCCTAACGGGCTAACCCGTTAATCAGTTATGGGAGGAATGCTTGCTCGACCATGTCTCGATTGGCGTCGCCGACATCGCGCGCTCGCGGAAATTCTACGACGCAACACTGAGGCCGCTCGGCTTCGCATTGTTGAGCGACGGCGACACGTCGCTGGGCTACGGCGCCGGGGAGGTCCGGTTCTGGATTGGCGCGGCGAAGCGCCCTGTGCAGGCCGACATGGAGTCGGGTCTGCATTTCTGCTTCACGGCGAAGGACCAGGCGTCGGTCGACGCCTTTCATGCCGCGGCGCTCAAGGCAGGCGCGAAGGACAACGGCAAACCCGGCCTGCGCGCCGACTACGGTCCGAACTACTACGCCGCTTACGCCATCGACCCCGACGGCTACCGCATCGAGGCTTATTGCGGCGCGTGACGGGGCACGATCAGAAGCCGACCGCCGCGCCGTCGCGGCGGCTTTCGGAGGCGCCGAGATAGGGGCCGCCGTCGGCAAAGCGCCAGATGATCTGGCTCGATCCGAAATCGAAGGAAGGGGAGGCGGTGCGCGTGAGGCGGTGGCCCATCGCCTCGAGGCCCGCGAGCGTGGCGGCCGGCATGTGCTCCTCGGTCCAAACCGTGCCGTCACTTTCGTGCAGGCGCCAGCGCGGCGCGTCGATGGCCGCCTGCGGGTTCTGGCCGAAATCGACGATGCGCGAGAACACCTGCATGTGGCCCTGAGGCTGCATGCCGCCGCCCATCAAACCGAACGTCGCGACCGGGCGGCCGTCCTTGGTGATGAAGGCGGGGATGATCGTGTGGAAGGGTCGCTTGCCGGGCGCGACCTCGTTGGGGTGCCCGGGCTTCACGGAGAAGCCGGTGGCGCGGTTCTGCAACGCAATGCCGGTGCCCGGCACGACGATGCCCGAGCCGAAGCCGGTGAAGTTGGACTGGATCAGCGACACCATCATGCCCGACGCGTCCGCGGTGCCGAGATAGATCGTGCCGCCCTGGCCCGGCACGCCCGGTCCGAACTGCTGCGCCTTGCGCGGGTCGATCAGCTTGGCGCGGCGCTTCAGGTAGGCCTTGTCCAGCATCTGGGCGGGCGTCACCTCCATGAAGCGCGGATCGGCGACGTAGCGATGCGTGTCGGCGAAGGCGAGCTTCATCGCCTCGATGCGCAGATGCGCGACTTCCGGCCCGTCGGGATCGCGGCCGGCGAGTTCGAAGTTCTCGAGGATGCCCAGCGCCATACATGCGGCGATCCCCTGGCCGTTGGGCGGGATCTCGTGCAGCGACGTGCCGCGATAGGCGAGCCCGATGGGATCGACCCAATCCGGCGTGTGGGCGGCGAGATCGGACGCGCGCAGGGCGCCGCCGGTGGCGCGGGCGTGGGCATCCATCGCGGCCGCGAGCTCGCCGCGATAGAACGACTCGCCGCCGCTCTCGGCGATCTTGCGCAGCGTCTCGGCTTGTGCGGGAAACTTCCACAGCTCGCCCGGTTGCGGCGCGCGACCGCCGGGCAGGAACGCGGCGACCCAATCGGGTTGGCCCTTCAGGCGCTCGATCGCGCGCTGCCACTGCCTCGCCACCATGAAGGAGACGCGAAGCCCGTCGCGGGCATAGGCGATGCCGGGTTCGAACAGGTCGGCGAACGGCAGTTTGCCATAGCGTTTATGCAGGGTGACCCAGAGCGACACCGCGCCTGGGACGGTGACGCTGCCCCAGCCGGTGTCCGGCATGCGCGTCTGGCCGGCATAGTCCTTGGCGGTCATCAGCGCGGGCGAGCGGCCCGAGGCGTTGAGGCCAACGAGCTTCTGGCCGTCCCACAGAATGCAGAAGGCATCGGCACCGATGCCGTTCATCGTCGGTTCGACGACGGTGATGGCAATTGCCGTCGCGATCGCGGCGTCGACGGCATTGCCGCCGCGCGCCAGCATGCGCAGACCGGCCGTCGCGGCGAGATGCTGGGACGTGGCGACCATGTTGCCGGCGAACACCGGCAATTTCTTCGAGGCGTAGGGAAAGTCGTAGGTGAAGCTCGGCACAGGTGTCCTCTAGACGCGCGGCGGCGGGGCGATGGCGTCTATACGGGCAAGAAATCGCGGTGTCTGCAAGAACTGCCGACTCTCGGTTTCGCTGCGGCCCAGCAGCTTGCCAAGGTCGGCGAGCGCGCTGCCGGCGATCTCGCCGAACCGCCCCGCGAGCATGACGGTCTCTCCGAGCCGCATCGCCTTCAGCGCCGTTATCGCCGCGTCGGTGAGACCGGGCGGCGGCGCTTCCTTCTTCGTGCCCAGAATCTTGTCGAGCAGCGATCCCGCCGTCGAGAGCGCCCAGTCGTTAAATGCGTAGAGCGAGACCTGCGGGCCGATCTCGAACGTGACCGCGACGTTGCGGTCGTTGCCTTCGATCTTGCGCAAGGTCGCGCACCAATCGCTGAAGGCCGCCTGGCGCTCCGCAAGCGCCAGAGTCTGCTTCACCGCCTCCTGGACGGCGAGCGGGTTCTGCGACCCGAGCGCGGGCCGGGCCAATGCCTGGAGGTCGTCGAGAAACGCCTTCTGTGCCGGATTGCGCTGGAAGCAGGGGCGGCCGGCGAGGCGCTCCATTAGGAGCCCCCCGCCGCCCACCGCCAGAAGTCCGGCGCCGCCGATCAAGAGACCGCGCCGCGCCGCCACGGGATCACGCCGCCTTGGACTGGGCCTTGGCGCGCTCCTCTTCCTTCAGCTCCTTCTTGGAGAGCTTGCCGACCGGGGTCTTGGGCAGCTCCGGCCGGACCTCGAGCGCCACCGGCATCTCGTGCTTGCCGACGCGGCTCTCCAGATGCGCCTTCAGCTCGTCGAAGGTGAGCGAGGTGCCGGGCTTCAGCTTCACGAACACCTTGGGCGCCTCCTGGCGGTGCGGGTGCGGGATGCCGATCACGATGCACTCGTCGACCGCCGGATGCTCGTAGGTCGCTTCCTCGATCATGCGCGGATAGACGTTGTAGCCCGACGAGATGATGAGGTCCTTGGAGCGGTCGACCAGATAGAGCCAGCCGTCCGAGTCCATGTAGCCCATGTCGCCGGTGCGCAGGCCCTTCCAGTTGCTGGCGGGATGGGAGAACAGGACCTTGTCGGTCTCGTCCTGCTTCTTCCAGTAGCCCTTCATCACCTGCGGGCCGATGATGCAGACCTCGCCGACATTCTCCTTGCCGGGCGGCAGCACGCGATCGCCATTCTCCATGTCGCGGATCTCGATCACGGTGCCGGGCATCGGCACGCCGCAGGCGCCGACGCGCCGTACCGACTTGTCGACCGGGCAGATCGCGCCGGTCGGCGACGTCTCGGTGAGCCCGTAGCCCTCGATCAGCGTGGCGCCGGTCAGCTTCTCGAAGCTCTGCTGGACCTCGACCGGCAGGGGCGCGCCGCCCGACATGCAGATCTTGAGCGACTTGAGGTCAAGCGCCTGGGCTTTCGGATGCTTGTTGATCGCGGTGTAGAGCGTCGGCACGCCGGGCAGGAAGCTCGGACGCTTGGTCGCGAGGTCCTTCACGATCATGTCGATGTCGGGCCGCGGATAGAGGATCAGCTGGTTGCCGCTGCGCATCGCGCCCAGCATGATTCCCGACAGGGCGTAGATGTGGAAGAGCGGCAGCACGCAGACGATCTTCTCGGTGCCGGGCGTGGTGTAGGGCAGCGTCCAGGCCTGGCCCTGGGACATCGCCGACATGATGCTCCCGTGGGTCAGCATGGCGGCCTTGGGCAGGCCGGTCGTGCCGCCGGTGTATTGCAGCAGCGCCACCTCGTCCCAGATGTTCTCGCCGACTGGATGGGCCGTGTACTTGCCGTCGTTGGCGAGCAGGTCCTTGAACGACATGTGCCAGTCGTCGCGCGGCCAGGTCGAGATCTCTTTCTTCTTGGCGATCGGGTAGAGCCAGTTCTTGGGCCACGGCAGATAGTCCGCGATCGAACCCACGATCAGCTTCTTGAGGCGCGTATTGCCGCGCATCTTGGCCATCTTGGGATAGAGCGCCGCCACGTCGAGCGTGACCAGGATGTCGGTCTCGGAGTCGCCGATCTTGAACTCAAGCTCGCGGTCGGCGTCGAGCGGGCTGTAGTTCACCACCTTGCCGCCGGCCTTCAGCACGCCGAAGAAGGCGACGATGTAGTGCGGGGTGTTGGGCAGATAGAGGCCGACATGGACACCGGGCTTCACGCCCAGCTTCTGGAAGCCGGCCGCCGCGCGATCCGTCGCTTCCTTGTACTCCTTGAACGACGTCACCTTGTCGAGGAAGTCGGTGAAGGGCCGGTCGCCGAATTGCGCGCAGCTTTCCTCGAACACCTGCTGGATGCTCTTGCGCGGCACATCGAGCTCCCACGTCACGCCCGGCGGATAGCTCCTTTCCCAGGAATAGTTCGCCATTTTGATTTGCCTCCCTAACGCCGCCTATGTGTGGCCCGGCCGAGGGCGGGTCAAGCGCCACCGACTGAATGACCGTTCAGGGCACCAGGTAGCGATAGCGGTAAACCGGCCGGAATCCCTGGGCGGCATAGAGCGCCTTGGCGGGCGTGTTTGTCGCCACGACCTGCAACCACGCGAACCGGGCGCCGTGCGCAAAGCCCCAGGCATAGACCGACTCGGTCAGTCTCCGGGCGAGGCCCTGGCGGCGTGCCGCCGGCGCGATGATGACGTCGCAGAGCCCGACATGATCGCCATCCAGCACGCCGAGCGCGCAGCCGAGCGGGTCGTGGGCGGGCCCGATCGACAGGAAGGCGGCGGGGGCCGGGACGGCGCGGACTAGCCGCTCCATCGCGGGTCGCTGGGCCGGCGCGACGTTGTTGTGCCGTTGTTGCGCGGTGATCCAGCCCGCGCCGGGCGCCTCCTCAATGTGCGCTTCGGGATCGAGGGTCGCGCTGCCATCGAGCTGGGCAAGCTGGACCTCGCTCTCCTCGATCTCCCGGTATCCGAGGCGGCGTAGCTCCTCTGCCATGGCGGGCGGTGCCAGTGGACTGAGCCGCCACGCAGGCATCCTGCCGGCGGCGCGGTAGGGCGCCTCAAGGGCTGCGATGGCGCCGGCGGAGACTTCAGCAGAGGCCGACAACGCATTGATAGAATTGGATCTTTTTGTGTATCCGTCCGCGAATCGCTGGCGCCATCCGGCAAAATCCCGGGTTTCGAAGGCCGGCCATGCGCGAAAGGCACGTTCCTCGAAGGCCCGGATCGCGGCGGGGTCAGGCGCGAATGACATTGTTCATCCAGTCTGTTAATATGGGTCTTTAGTTATTTCAGTCGCTTATAGTGCAGGTCTCATTTTTGATATGAGGTCAGACGTGACCCTCCGCCCTCTCTTCGTGCTTCTGTTCGCCCTTGGCCTCACTGCCTGCGGCTCCGTCGAGCATAGACCATCGGAGCGCGCGCCTAACAATCGCGTCGCCGCCGTGGCATGGCAGGAATGGACCAAGTTCGGCCGGTCGACCGTCGTCTATGGTGGGTCAGCGGCGGGGCACACCAACCGCAGCGGCCTGTCGGAGCGCAGCGAGCCACTCGCGAGCCGCGTGGGCGAGTACTGGGCGACCTGCGGGCGGCCGGAGTGGAACGGCCGGTCGGGCAAGCCTTGGTCGGGCGCCTTCGTCTCATGGACGATGACGAAGGCGGGAGTGAGTTCCCGCGACTTCCCGGCATCGGGCCGACACGGCTCCTATCTGGCCGACCTCTACGATCGCGACCGGTCGGGTCGGGCCGGCTTCCGCCTGCACGGGCCGGACGAGTACGCCCCCAAGGCCGGCGATCTGGTCTGCACCGGGACGACCGGCGCGTCGTGGCGCAACGCGGATCGGGCGACGGCGCGGCGGCGGATCGATCAGTCGGCGAGCCACTGCGACATCGTCGTGGACGTGCGCGGTGGTTACGTGCACGCGGTCGGAGGCAATGTCCGCAACAGCGTCAGCATGAGTCTCTATCCCGTGGATTCCCGCGGCCGGCTGGTCGCGGTGGCGGGCCGACCCTGGCTGCTGGTGGCCGAGAACCGCGCCGATTGAGCCGCGGTCCGCTCACTTTCACACCGTTACGCTGCACGCCCACGAGGCGTTCCGCGCTGATGCATGGGACGACGGCAGCGCGGTGCGTCAGGCCGCCTTCTTCATCAGGTCGGCCACGCGTTCGGCGATCATGATGGTCGGAGCATTGGTGTTGCCGCCCACCAGTGTCGGCATGATCGAGGCATCGACAACGCGCAGCCCCTCGACCTCGCGGACCCGGAGATGATTGTCGACGACGGCCATGCGGTCGTTGTCGGGGCCCATCTTGCAGGTGCCCACCGGGTGATAGATCGTCTCGCACTTGGCGCGCACCCACGCCTCGATCTCGGCGTCGGTCCGGACAGCCGCGCCGGGCGCGTACTCCTCGCCGCGGTACGGATCGAGTCCGGCCTGGGCGAAAATCTCGCGGCCCATTTTCACGCCGGCCATCAGGGCGTCGAGGTCGGCGCGCTCGGCCAGATAGTTGGCATCGATCGCGGGGTGCGCGGCGGGATCGTCGCTCTTCAACCGGATCGTGCCCGTGCTCTGCGGGCGCAGCGTGCAGATATGCAGGCTGAAGCCGTTCTTCTTGAGGCGCGTGCGGCCGTGGTCGATCACCAGCACCGGCAGGAAATGGAGCTGGATGTCCGGCGCGGCGAGGCCCGGCCGGGTGCTGAGAAAACCGCCGGACTCGGCGATAGGCGAGCTGCCCGGTCCCTTGCGGGCCATCAGGTAGCGGGCCAGCGACACAAGCTGGTTGGCGCGGTCGTAGCTGTCGGACGTCGTGCAGAACTGCAGCAGCGCTGCGTCGAGATGATCCTGCAGGTTGGCGCCGACGCCGGGCAGATCGACCAAGGGTCGGATGCCCATGGCCTTCGCGTGATCGGCCGGGCCGATCCCCGATAGCAGCAGGAGCTGGGGCGAGTTCACCGCGCCGCCGCTCAGCACGATCTCGCGCTCGCAGCGCGCGACTTCCGCACGCCCCTCGTGGCGATAGCGCACGCCCATCGCGCGCTTGCCATCGAGGATGATCCGCTCGGTGAGCGCGTTGGTGATCACCGTCACATTGCCGCGCGCCACCGCCGGCCGCAGATAGGCCGAGGCCGTGCTCCAGCGCTGTTGCGCGCGCTGGGTCACCTGATAGACGCCGACGCCCTCTTGTTCGGCGCCGTTGAAATCGGGATTGCGCTTGTGGCCGGCCTGCTCGCACGCCGTCAGAAACGCCTCGTTCAGGCGTGAGGGATCGACCTGGTCGGCGACATTGAGCGGACCGCCGGTGCCGTGGAACTCGCTCCCGCCACGCTCCTGGTTCTGGGCCTTGCGAAAATAGGGCAGGACTTCGCGGAAGCTCCAGCCGTCATTGCCGAGCTGGCGCCAGTGATCGTAGTCCCAGGCGTGGCCGCGCACATAGAGCATGGCGTTGATCGAGGACGAGCCGCCCAGCGTCTTGCCGCGCGGCCAATACATGCGCCGACCGTTGCAGTGGACCTGCGGTTCGGTCTCGTAGCGCCAGTTGTAGGGCGAGGTATCGCCGAGGCTGGCGAAGCCCGCGGGCATGCGCAGCAGGAACGACTTGTCGGGACCGCCGGCCTCCAGCACCAGAACCTTGACCTTGGGATCCTCACCCAGCCGGTTCGCGAGCGTGCAGCCGGCCGAACCGGCGCCGATGATGATGTAGTCGTAGAGCGACATTTGGCGTTCCTCAGGGCAGGCGATTTTCCAGGACGGCGAAGAAAGGCCGCTGCGGCAGCGGCGTCAAGAAGCCGTTGGCGTCGCGGGGAAACACGGAACGACTGACGCTATCGCGCACGTTGCCGCCAATGGCATGGACTTCGCCGGGCCGCAGTTCAACGACGATGTCGCAATGGCCGGCGCCGCGATTCAGTCTGTCGAGCGAGACGCCGCTGCCCTCGCGTTCGGCACAGACAATGTCGCCGACGGCCGGCGGCCGTTCGCCGACCCGACGCGGCACGAAACCCGCGCCTGCTTGCCGTGCCCGATCGACCAGCCGCTCCACATAGATGCTGTGGCGCGCGTCGGGGCAGAAGCGGTCGCGGTCCACACCCGCATTGGCGGCGACCCACGAGACGAAGGTCGCGGACCACGGCACATCATCGAGCCCGCTGAGGTCGGGGCGACCGGTGGCACGCCAGTAGTCGCGCACGCGCTCGGGCACATCGACCTCGATGATACCCGGCCTCTGGACGGAGACGGAGCCGTCGACGCCGAAGCGCACTTCCTGGCGGCCGAACCGCGCCCACTCCTGGATCGCGACGAGAACCAGCGAGTCGCGGGTGCTGGCGGTGGGGGGTGGCGCCTCGGGGGCCCAGCCCGGATCGGCACAGGGCCCCAGCGGCGGCAGTCCAGTCCGCAGCGACACGCGTGCCGCGCCCGCGCATCCGCTGAGCGCCAGCAGGATCACCAGGAGGAGGGCGGTCCGCGCGTCAACCATCGACCAGAATCACGCCGCGCGGCTCCAACAGCAGGTCGACCTCGTGGCCGACCGGCAACGGTCGCTCCACCCGGGGGCAGACCACAAACAGCGACCCGACTGTCGTCGCGATGCCGTACTCCATGTGCGTGCCGACATAGCTCGCGGCCTCAACGCGGCCGGTGAGACCACCGCTGTTTGGCACGCGCGACTCCACGCGCACCGTCTCCGGCCGGATCGCGACCGTGACCGAACCCGACACGACGCGCGGCGAGGCTACGGCGATCTCCGCCTCGCCCAGACGAACCGCGATACGGCCGTTGCCCAGCGGACGCGCGATGCCCGTGGCCGGATTTGACTCGCCCATGAAACGCGCGAGGAAGGGTGTTGCCGGCCGCTCGTAGAGGTCGCGCGGCGTGCCGTCCTGCTCGATCGCGCCCTTGTTCATGACGATGATCCGGTCAGAGACCGCCATCGCCTCTTGCTGATCGTGAGTCACGTAGACGACGGTGAGGCCGAGCGACTGTTGGAGGGTACGAATCTCCTGACGCATCTGGCGTCGCAGACGCGCATCGAGATTGCTGAGTGGCTCGTCGAACAGCAGCACCGATGGTCGCAGCACCAGCGCGCGTGCGACGGCGACGCGTTGCTGCTGGCCGCCCGACAGCTCCGACGGCTGGCGCTCCTCGTATCCGGCAAGACCGACTTGCGCGAGGCCCTCGCGGGCGCGTCGGCCGGCCTCCTCGCGCGCGATCCCCGAACGACGCAAGCCGTAGCAGACGTTCTCCAGCACGCTCATGTGCGGGAAGAGCGCGTAGGACTGGAACACCATGCTGACGTCGCGCTGGGTCGCGCCCACGGCGGTGACATCTCGCCCCGCGATCTCGATCCGGCCCTCGCTCGCCAGTTCCAATCCGGCGATCATGCGGAGTGTCGTGGTCTTGCCGCACCCAGAGGGGCCGAGCAGCGTCACCAGGGTTCCGGCGTCGACTCGGAAACTGACTCCGGTCACCGCGGCGACGTCGCCGTAGCGTTTCACGACATTGTGGAACTCGACGCCGGCGGGTTGGGTCACGCACGCGCTCCCTGAGTCGGGCCGGCGCGTCGGCCGAGTCGCCGATCGCCAACCGCAAGCTGGATCGCCAGAATGGCGACCAGCATCAGGGCGATCAGCGCGCAGCTATAGGCAACGGCGAGGCCATAGTCGCCGTTGATGACGCGCAGGATGATGTAAGTGGTGGCGAGCTCGTATTCGGCGGTGACGAGGAACACGACGGCGCTCACCGTGGTCACGGCGCGCACGAAGCCGTAGATCAGCGAACCGACGATCGCGGGCCGCAACAACGGGAGGACCACAAACGCGAGCGTTTGCGGCGCGCGGCCGCGCAAGGTCGCCGAGGCTTCGTCGAGACTGCGGTCGATCTGGCTCATCGCGGCCATGCCGGCCCGCACGCCGACCGGCATGTTCCTGAAAATGAAGCACAGGACGATGATCAACGCGGATCCCGTGATCTCGAGCGGCGGGACGTTGAAGGCGAAGACATAGGCAACGCCGATCACGGTGCCTGGTACGGCGAAGGACAGCATGGTGGCGAACTCAAGCGCTGCGCGACCGGCGAAGCGTTGACGGACCAGAAGCCACGCGGCGAGGAGACCGAGCAGCGCGGTGAGTGGCGCCGCGACCGCCGCAAGTTTCACGGTGGTCCAGAACGAATGCCAGGCCGCGCCCGACCAGATGAGGCCGTTCGCGCCATGCTCGACGGCGAACGCCTTGACGTAGTGCTCGAGCGTGAGCGTGTGGTCGCGCCCCCACACTTTCACGACTCCGCCCAGGAACGCGAAGCCGTAGAGCAGCGCGGTGATGGCGGCCCAGGGCAGCGCCACCGCCATCGCCACGCGACGGGCGGCGGCGGGCAGGGGCGTCGGCAGACCGGCGTCACCCTTGCCGGAGATCGTCGCGTAGGAGCCGGTCCCCACGATCCGGCGCTGCAGGAAGAACGCGCCCAACGCGAAGGCGAGAAGCAGCAAGCCGAGCGCGGCGGCGCGGCCGTAGTCGAGCTGCGCGCCCACGACCGCGAAGTAGATCTCGGTGGACAGCACGCGATAGTCGCCACCCAGCACGATCGGATTGCCGAAGTCGGCGATGCTCTCGATGAAGCCGACAAGAAAGGCGTTCGCGAGGCCCGGCTTCATCAGCGGCAGCGATACGGTGGTGAAGGTCGCCCAGCGATCGGCGCGCAGGGTTTGCGATGCCTCCTCGAGCGTCGGGCTCACGCCCTCGACGACGCCGATCAACACCAGGAACGCCACCGGCGTGAAGGCGAACAGCTGCGCGAGAAACACGCCCTGGAACCCGTAGATCCAGCGCGTCGGCGGCACGGCGAAGGCCCATTCGAGGAACTGGTTCACGAGGCCGGACCGGCCGAACACCAGGATCAGCGCCAGCCCGATCACGAAGGGGGGCGTGATGATCGGCAGCACGGTGAGGACACGCAGCGTCCGCTTGTAGCGAAAGCCGGTGCGGGTCGCGATCAGCGCGAAGGCGAGGCCGAGCGCCGTGGTCCCGACGCCGCAACAGACCGCGAGAAACAGCGTGTTCCACGCCACGCCGCACCGTCCGCCGCCCAACAGGCAGCGCAGCGTCCAGATCTTGGGCGCGGATAGCCGCTCCAGCAGAAGCGACGGCACGAATGCGCCATCGCCGTTCTGGAACGCCTGCACCAGGATGCGCAGGATCGGCCAGGCGGTGAAGAGAACGATCGAGGCGATCACGGCGGCGACCGCGCCGGCCACGAAGGCATCGCCGCCGAACGCGCCGCGCAGGGCGAGGCCGCTGGCCACGATGCCGACGCAGGCAATCCCGGCCACCGCGCCGCCCGCACCGATGCCGAACTGGCGGCCGTCAAGTTCGCCGAACAGACCCGTCAGCCAGTCGGCGGTCCAGCCGCGCAAGCCGATCCCCAGCGCCTGGGCCACGAAGCAGGCGATGCCCGCGGCGCCGCACAGCGCCAACAAGGTGCCCCGGCGCGCGCGCGGCAGCGGGAGGAGCGCGGTGATCGCGGCGGCGAAAAGACAGGCGATGGTCGGCAGGAGCCACCAGCGGCCGAGCGACAGGCCCAGCGCGAAAGCGGCGCCCGACTCCTCGGAGTTCCACAGCTCCCGCGCCCACCCGAGCGATCCCAAGCCGTCCTGCAGCGCATACCAGGGCAGCAGCACGCAGGCCGCGAGGCCAAGCGCCGGCCACGCCAGCGCCGCGCCGCGTTCGCCCGCCCGGGTCACGCGCCGGTCACTGCTTGGGCAGGCCACCGACCTCGGCGTCCCAGCGCGCGATCAGGCGACGCCGTTCCGCCGACTTGCCGTACTTCGCGAAGTCGTAGTCGATCAGCTTCATCGAGGTGAGCTTCGGCGCGTTGTCGGGCACCGGAGTCGCCTTGTTCGACGGCACCTGGAACTGCTTGGCCTGAGCGCCGAGCTGCTGTGCCGCCGGCGTGAGCGCCCAGTCGTAGAACTTGCGCGCGTTGGCGAGATTGCGCGCGCCCTTGATGATGCTCATCGAGCCGATTTCGTAGCCGGTGCCCTCGCACGGCGTCGCGGTCTTCACCGGAAAGCCCGCCAGCGCCTCGGTGACGCCGTCATGCACGAAGCTGATGGACACGGCGGTCTCGCCGCGCGCCACCGCCTTCATGGGGGCGGTGCCCGACCGCGTGTAGGCGTTCACGTTGACATGCATCTTCTTCAGGAAGTCGAAGGCCTGGTTCTCGCCCATGACCTGCACCAGCGTGGCGATCGCCACATAGGCCGTGCCTGACGAGTTGGGATTGGCCATCTGGATCTCGCCCTTGAGGTTGGGCTTCAGCAGATCGGCCCAGCAGGCCGGCAGCGGCACGTTCTTCTTGGCAAGCAGCTCCGTGTTGAGCCCGAAGCCCAGCGCGCCGGCGTAGATGCCCACGGTCTTGCCGCTGGAGTCGTTCGACTGCTTCACCGCCCAGGGATGGAGCTCGGCGAGCTTCGGCGACTTGTAGGGCTCGGTGAGGTTTTCCTCGGCCGCCTGGAGATGCGGATCGCCGGTGCCGCCGAACCAGACGTCGCCCTTGGGGTTCTGCGCCTCGGCCTTCATCTGGGCGATGGTCTCGCCCGATCCCTTTTGCGTGATCGCGACACGGACCCCGGTGGCCTTCTGGAACTCGGTCGCGATCGCCGTGCACCACTCGACCTGCACCGAGCAGTAGACATTCACCGTGCCCTGGGCGTGCGCAGGCGAAGCAAGCGACGCCAATGCGGTTGATGCCGCGACGATGGCGGCCAGTGGCGCGATTTTCATGTTTTCCTCCCCGGCGGGTCCTTAGGACCTTGATTGATTGATCCAGATTGGCACGGCCGGTGGTGGTCTACCAGCGCCCCAGCCCGCCGATCATGATGGTGGGCACGTCGGCGGTGTGGCTGCGCACGGTGAAGACTTCGGTGCCCGGGCGGCGACCGGTGCGGATCTCCGATGTCGCGATGCCACTCGCGCCAAGGCGGGCATGGACGCGCTTGATGTCCGATGCGCGCCAGCTCAGCCCCCAAAGCCGATCCGGCCCGTCGCCGCGACCCTTCTTCAGATCGTGCGCCACCTCGACCACGAGATCGCCGCAGCGGAAGAAAAGGAGTCGCGCGCCCCAATCAGGATTGCTGCGATCGAGCCGAAGATCGAGACCGAGCCGTCCGGCGTAGAGCGCGACCGCACGATCAGGATCGGGCGTCCGGACTACCACGTGATCCAGCCCGACGATCGCCGCGGCGTCGTCACTGTCGAGAAGCGGGGAGGGGGACTCGCCCGTGCCGCGCCCCAGCGCCATGACGACGCCGTGGGTCTTCTCTACGGGCAGCGCGATCCGCTCCTGCGTGAGGCCTGGCGACAGGCCTCGACGTTCAAGCAGCCGCGCGGCCTGATCCGGTGTGTCGGTCGCGAACGCCAGCAACGACAGACCCGCGGGGCCGGGGCTCGCGCGCAGCTCGATGCCGAGATTGGCAAGACGCACCCGGTTCCCGTCGAAGCGCCGTCCGAGCAAGAGGCCAAGGTCGGTCGCCGCGCGGGCGGGGTCGGGAACATCCAGCGCAACGTGATCGAGACCGGTGATCATCGTCTCAGCCGATCCGCTTGAGGTTCGCCTTGTAGTTCGCGCCGCGCTTCACGTAGCTCTCCGCGCTCATCCGCAGGCGCAGCGCGTTCTCCTCGTTCAGTTCGCGCACCGCCTTGGCAGGCGATCCGAAGATCACGGATCGATCCGGAAAACTCTTGCCCTCGGTGACGACGGCGCCCGCGCCCACGAGGCAATCCTTGCCGATGACGGCGCGGTTCAGCACCACGGCCTGGATTCCGATCAAAGCGCCATCGCCAACCGTGCAGCCATGCAACATCACCTGGTGGCCGACCGTGACGCCCTTGCCGATGGTAAGCGGGGCGCCCGGGTCGGTGTGCAGCACGCACCCTTCCTGGATGTTGCTGTCGTCGCCGATCACGATGGGCTCATTGTCGCCGCGCAGCACCGCGCCGAACCAGATGTTGACCCGTTCACCCAGCACCACCGATCCGATGATGGTCGCCTCCTCGGCGATGTAGCAGGACTTGGGAATCACCGGGACGCGGTCGTTCAGCTGGTAGATCGCCATGGGCCCTTCCAATTACGTAAAGCTGCATTGACGTTTACGTAAACGTCAATTAGATCGATGCCATGCCGTTGCCCCAGATCGCGACCGATCCCGCGTCCGGAGAAAAGACGCGCATCTATAGCATCGCCGAACTGGCGCGCGAGTTCGCCATCACCCCGCGAACCATCCGCTTTTACGAGGATGAGGGGCTGATCAGCCCGCGTCGCGAGGGGCTGGCGCGCCTCTATAGCCCCGGAGACCGGACACGGTTGGGCTGGATCCTGCGCGGCAAGCGGCTGGGCTTCTCGCTCGCCGAGATCAAGGAATTGCTCGACCTCTACCGGGTCGATCGCACCGGTGTGCAGCAACTGCGCGAGTTGCTGCGGCGTTGTCGGGTTCACGTCGCGGACCTCGAACGGCGCCGCGCCGATCTCGACCAGCACATCGTGGAGTTCCGCGACGTCGCGGGACAGGTTTCGTCGGAACTGAAACGCCGCGGCGTCGACCCCGCGGCCAGCGACTGAGGAGCGTACCATGGCCGTCTACAAGGCGCCGTTGAAGGATATCCGCTTCGTGATGAACGAGGTGCTCGACGTGTCGCGGCTGGCGACGTTGCCGGGCTGCGAGGACGCCACGCCCGAAACCATCGAGGCGGTCGTCGGCGAGGCGGCGAAGGTTTGCGAGAACCTGCTGTTCCCGCTCAACCGCTCGGGCGACGAGGAGGGCTGCACCTACGAGAACGGTGTCGTCCGCACGCCCAAGGGCTTCAAGGATGCCTATGTCCAGTATCGCGAGGGCGGCTGGACGTCGGTGACGGCGGACCCCGCCTATGGCGGCCAGGGCCTGCCGGCGACGGTGGGGTTTGCGATCCAGGAGCTGATCACGGCGGCCAACCAGGCCTTCGGCATGTATCCCGGTCTCAGCCACGGCGCCTACGAGGCGCTCCACCGCCATGGCAGCGAGGAACTCAAGAAGCGCTTCCTGCCCAAGCTGGTGGACGGAACCTGGACCGGCACCATGTGCCTGACCGAGCCGCATTGTGGCACCGACCTCGGCATGCTGCGCACCCGCGCCGAGCCGCGGTCGGATGGCAGCTACGCCATCACCGGCACGAAGATCTTCATCAGCGCGGGCGAGCACGATCTTGCGGAGAACATCGTCCATCTGGTACTGGCACGCCTGCCGGACGCGCCGGGCGGCACCAAGGGCATCACGCTCTTCATCGTTCCGAAGTTCATGCCGACCTCGTCGGGCGCCGTCGGCGAGCGCAACGGCGTGCGCTGCGGGGCGATCGAGCACAAGATGGGCATCAAGGCGTCGTCGACCTGCGTGATGAACTTCGACGGCGCGATCGGCTGGATGGTGGGGGAGGCCAACAAGGGCCTCAACGCCATGTTCGTGATGATGAACGCCGCGCGCCTCGGCGTTGGCATGCAGGGCCTCGGCATCGCCGAGACCGCGTATCAGAGCTCGGTGGGCTATGCCCGCGACCGCATACAGGGCCGCTCGCTGACCGGACCGAAGAATGCCGGCGGGCCGGCCGATCCGATCATCTTCCACCCCGATGTGCGGCGCATGCTGATGATCCAGCGCTCCTTCACCGAAGGCGCGCGGGCGCTGGCGCTGTGGGTCGGCATGCTGATCGACGAGGCGCACCGCCACCCCGACGCCGACAAGCGCGAGGCGGCGGACGACCTGATCCAGCTCCTGACACCGATCATCAAGGCCTACTTCACCGACATGGGCAGCGAGTGCGCCAACCTCGCGGTGCAGACGTTCGGCGGCCACGGCTTCATCCGCGAGCATGGCGTCGAACAGCTGGTGCGCGACGCGCGCATCACGCAGCTGTACGAGGGCACCAACGGCATCCAGGCGCTCGATCTCGTCGGCCGCAAGCTGCCGATGAAGGGTGGGCGCGCCGCGCAACGGCTGTTGGGCGAGATGTCGGGTTTCGTGGCGGCGCACAAGGACGACGCGCGGATGGCCGAGTTCGTGGCGCCGCTCGAAAAGGCGCTGGGTCGGGTCCAGGACTCGGCGCTGTTCCTGATGCAGAACGCGATGAAGAACCCCGACGAAGCGGGCGCGGCCGCGACCGACCTCCTGCGGCTGATGGCGCTCACCGCCATGGCGTTCATGTGGAACCGCATCGCGCTCGCGTCGCTGAAGGGTCTCGCGACCGGCGGCGACAACGGCTTCTACGAGGCCAAGCTCGCGACCGCCCGCTTCTTCATGGCGCGCGTGCTGCCCCAGACCGTGTCGCTCAACCACCAGATCAAGGCGGGCGGCGCCACCCTGATGGCGCTGCCGGCGGAAGCGTTCTGACGTCCGATAAAGCGGCGGCTGCAGCCGGCGCCCCGCTGCTTTCGCTCGGAGGCAACCCGCCCGTCACGAGGTCTCGCTCGTCGCCCGTCCGATCCGGCTGATTCCAGCCGGAGCGGAAAGACGCTAGGCTCAGACGTTGTCCCGCATTGCAAGGAACCGCTCGAATGTCCGCTCCGCACGTGCTTGCTGAAATCGCCGACGGCATCGGTTGGCTGACGCTCAACCGGCCCGACCAGCTGAACGCGCTGTCGGCGGAGATGACCGATCTCCTGATCCGCCACAGCGCCGAGTTCGAGCGCGATCCGGCGGTCCGCTGCGTGGTGATCCGCGGCGCCGGCACGCACTTCATGGCGGGCGGCGACATCAAGGGCTTCCACAAGTCTCTGACGGAACAGCGCGCGCAGCATCTCGCCAACTTCGAGATGCGCGTCGTGAAGGCGCACCAGATGATCTACCAGTTCCGCCGCATGGCGAAGCCGGTGGTCGCCTCGGTGCAGGGCGCCGCCGCCGGGTTCGGCCTGTCGCTGATCCTGAACTGCGACCTCGCGATCGCCTCCGAGGACTCGTTCTTCACGCTGGCCTATCGCCATATCGGGCTGTCGGCCGATGGCGGCGCGACCTACTTCCTGCCGCGCATCGTGGGCGAGCGGAAGGCGCTCGAGATCGCGCTGCTGGGCGAGCGCTTCACGGCGCGCGATGCCAAGGACAACAACATCCTGAACTGGATCGTGCCGCGGGCCGATCTCGCCGCGGAGACGCTGAAGCTCGCGCGCAAGCTCGCCGATGGTCCGACATTCGCGCTCGGCGTCGCCAAGAAGCTGCTGCGCGGCTCGCTCGACAATTCCTGGGACGAGCACTCACATCGCGAGGCCGAGGGACTCGCCGCCTGCGCGGCGACCGAGGACCACTTCGAAGGGCTGAACGCTTTTCTCGAAAAGCGGCCGGCGCGCTTCCAGGGACGATGACCGTGCGTTGGCCGGCGCTGGCGCGGGCCGTGTCCGCGGCGTCGATCCTTGCCGCGATGGCCGGCGCGTCTCCGGCGGCCGCGTCCGGCGGTGTTGTGTCCGGCTTCGACGGCTCGATCCTGAGCACGGGCGCTTACCTGTTCTTTGATCGCGGGAGTGCCGTGCTGCCGACGGTCGGCGAACGCGATCTCCTGCGTCTGATGCCGCAGCTTCGCGCCGGACTGGCGGCCCAGCCGGCGGCCGAGCGTCGGCTTTGCGTGTCGGGCCATACCGACGAGGCGGGACCCGAGGCCGGCACGCCGGAACTGGCCGAGGCACGGGCGCGTGCGGTCGCGTCGCGCCTGATGGATCACGGCCTGCCGCCGGCGCAGATCGTGACGCGCGGCTTCGGCGCGCGACGGCCCTTGCGGCCGGGCACCGACCCCGAGCTCGACGGCCTCAACCGCTTCGTCCGGATCGGTCTCGCCGGCTACTGCCACGACTGACGGCGTCGCGTTCTCGTAGCGGGCCAAGCGCGGTGTGCGCTATGGTCCCGCTGCCTATCCCTGCTTGGAGAGAAACGCGCCATGACCGTTCGTCGCTCGACAGACCGTCCCCTCGGCCGCCGCCGTGCGCTCGCCCTTGCCGGCGGTGTTCTCGCCAGCCCCGCCCTTGTGGGCCAGGCCAATGCCCAAGCGGAGTGGCCGGTCCGGCCGGTCCGCTACATCGTCCCCTTTCCGGCGGGCGGCCCGACCGACACGCTCTCGCGGATTGTCTGCGCCGAGCTCGAGAAAGTGACCGGGCAGCAATTCATCATCGAGAATCGCAGCGGGTCGGGCGGCGTGACCGGCGCCGACGCTCTCGCGAAATCCACGCCGGACGGATACACGATCGGGCTCTACACCATCGCCGCCCATGCCATCGCGCCGACACTCTACGCGCGGCTGCCGTTCGACGCCGGCAAGGATTTCACCGCGATCTCCATCCTCTGGGAGGTGCCCAACTTCCTGATGACGCGGCTGGATTTTCCGGCCAACACGCTGGAGGAGTTCATCAAGGTGGTGAAGGCGAGCCCCGGCAAGTTCTCCTTCGCGTCGTCGGGGGCCGGCACCAGCCCGCACATCACCGGCGAACTCTTCAAGGCGATGGCGGGCGTCAACATCCTGCACGTTCCCTATCGCGGCAGCGCGCCCGCCCATCAAGACATTCTGGCCGGAGCGGTCGACATGATGTTCGACAACATTCCGGGCCCGCTCGGCCTGATGCGGGGTGGCCGGGTGAAGGGTTTTGCCGTCACCTCCGCGGCGCGCCATCCCGCCGTGCCCAACCTGCCGACAGTTGGGGAGTTGCTGCCCGGCTTCGAGATCACGTCGTGGGGTGGCATCTGCGGGCCGGCCGGCTTGCCGCCGGCCATGGTCAACCGGCTCTCCGGCTTGCTCAAGACGGCGCTGGAGAGCCCTACCGTGAAGGAAGCCTTCGACAAGCAGGGTGCCGAGCGCAAATGGCTGTCGCCCGCGGATTCGGCCAAGTACCGGGCCGACAACGAGGCGCGCCTGGCGCCGACGATCCGCGCGTCGGGCGCGAAGGTCGAGTAGAGACGCTCCGGCCCCGATGGGTAGGCTGGACGGACGCATCGCGCTGGTGACGGGCGCGGCGTCGGGCATTGGGCGCGCGACGGCGGAGCTCTTTGCCGCCGAGGGCGCGATCGTGGTGGGCACCGACATCGCGCCGCCCCCGGCGGCGATCGCAGAGGCGATCGTCGGGCCGGGCGGCCGCTTCCTGGCGCAGGACGTCGCGTCGGAGGAGGGCTGGCGGCGGATCGAGCGGGAGATCGCCGAGCGTCACGGTCGCCTCGACGTGCTGTTCAACAATGCCGGCACTGGCGCGGCGGAAGATCCCGAAACCGGCACGCTGGAGAGCTGGCGCCGGGTGATGTCGGTCAACGCCGACTCGGTGTTTCTCGGATGCCGCACCGGGATCGCGCTGATGAAGGCCCATGGCGGCTCGATCGTGAACACATCGTCCTGCGCCGCCTACGGCGGCTATCCGGCGTCGACCAGCTATGGCGCGAGCAAGGCGGCGGTGCGGCAATTCACCAAGAGCGTGGCGCTCTACTGCGCGCGCGCGGGCTATCGCATCCGTTGCAATTCCATCCATCCCGGCCCGACGCTCACCGGCCTGATGGAACGCAGTCTCGCCCGCGGGGATCGTGCGGCGCGCGAGAAATTCTGGATGGACCAGACGCCGCTCGGCCGGTTTGCCGAGCCGCGCGAGATGGCCGCGATGGTGCTGTTCCTCGCGTCCGACGACAGCGCCTACGCGACCGGCGGCGAGTTCATCGTCGACGGCGGCATGACGGCGGTGATGAGCGCCGGCTGAGCTGCTGCGCTCAGCGCCCCTTCCAGTCGGGCTTGCGCTTCTCGGCGAACGCCTTGGGTCCCTCGACCGTGTCCTCGCTGCGCGTCATGGCGACGAACGCGGGGTAATGGAGATTGTGGGTGGCGATCTCGAGCGCCGGCACATCGAGCGAGCGCATCACCACCTGCTTGGTCGCGCGCACCGACATCGGCGAGCAGGCGAGGATCTCACCCGCCCAGCGCCGCGCCTCCTTCATCAGGTCCGCATGCGGCACCACCGCGGTGACGAAGCCGAGTTCGTAGCCTTCGCGCGCCGGCACATGCCGTCCCGTCAGCATCATCCCCATCGCCTTCTTGAGAGGGATCATGCGCGACAGCCGCTGCATGCCGCCCGCGCCGGCCGCCAGCCCGACGCGCGGTTCAGGCAGCGCAAAGGTCGCCTTCTCCGACGCCACGATGATGTCGCACGCCAGCGCGATCTCGAAGCCGCCGCCCATGGCGACGCCGTTCACCGCGGCAATGACTGGCTTGTCGAGGTCGTGGCGATTGGTGAGGCCGCCAAAACCCTTGAGCGGATGCACCGGCCGCTTGCCGGTCCGGGCCTGGAGTTCGGCGTGATACTTGAGGTCGTTGCCGGCGCAGAAAGCCTTGTCGCCCGCGCCGGTGATGATCGCGACCCACAACTCGGGGTTGGCATGGAAGTCGTCGAACGCCGCGGTCAGCTCCTCGTTGGCCATCGGATGGCAGGCGTTGAAGACCTCGGGCCGATTGATCGTGACGACCATCAGGCGCCCGTCGATTTCGACCTTGCTGAACTGACCCATGACGCGGCTCCGGCTCGGTGTTGTGAGGGCGCGCATCTTACCGGCGTTACAAAAAGTTGCACCGCCGCGCGGTGGCATTGACCAGCGGAATGGCCTACTCTCGTCGGCTGGGGGAAGTTCAATGCCGGTCCGCACGATCCTGTCGGCCCTGACGGCGGCCGCCGCGATGGCCACGCCGGCCGCGGCGCAGAGCCTCGGCCTGTGGGCGGAGCGTGTCGGCGAGGGCGTGCGTTATCTCGCGCCGGCGCCCGGGGCGGAACTGAGCGCCAGCGACCCCGTTTCCAGCTTGCCCCCTCTGCCGGCAAGCCCGGTGGCCGCCCCCGTGGCGCGTCCTGTGGCCGCCATCCGGGGGCCGGACCCTACTCCGGCGCCCGCCGTAGCGCCGGTGACTGTGGGTAACTTGATGGCCGTGCGACCGCACGATCCGTCGGTGCCCCTGCCGCATCCCGACCTCCAGGCCCTTTCTGGCAGCCGGGCGCGTGACGAGGGGCCGCGCCCCTTTTTCCGCGGGGGAGACGGGGGTGGGGTTCTCGGATTCCGGCTTCCCATCAAGGTTGATCGGGGCTCGGTGGCGGGCCGCGACACAACATCTGGGGGTTCGGGAGACCGTCCGGTTTCCTCGGCGGCGGGTCGCTAGCAGGCGCGGTGTAGCGAGGGCGCCACACCCGGTCCGGTAAAGGACTCCTTTGGTTGCGCCTCACAAGCTCTGGTGTATATTCCGGCGGCAGTTGGTGCTGATCCGGCCCCGCCAACGCGTATCGGTTTCTCAAAAACGAGGGGAAAAACTCATGAAGAAGGCTCTTGTGGCGGCTGCAGCTATTGTCGCTCTGCCGGCCCTGGCCCAGGCGCAGTCGGCTAAGCCCGGCTTCTACGCCGGCGTCGAAGGCGGTCTGAACTGGCTGCTCAGCAACACGGTGTCTGGCGCGGCCATCGCCGGCGGTTCGGCCGGCATGTCGGACTCCACTGGCTTCGCGGCCGGTGGCGTGTTGGGCTACGACTTCGTCGGCCCGCGCGTCGAACTCGAGGGTGTCTATCGCTCGAACGACCACAATGTCCGCGTTCCGGGTCAGGCGTTCAGCAACCGCGCCGGCCAGCTCGCCGTGCTCGCCAACCTCCTCTACGACTTCGCTCCGTCGTCCACCATCACGCCGTACATCGGTGCCGGTGCGGGTGTCGCGTTCGTCGATGGCTCCGGCTCGATGACCAGCACGCAGTTCGCCTATCAGGGCATCCTGGGTCTCGGCTGGAATGCCAGCGAGATGTTCCGCATCAACCTGGACGGCCGTTATCACGGCACTACCAACCCGAGCGGGACGAACTTCACCTGGACCAACAACAACCTCAGCCTGATGCTCGGCCTCACGCTGAAGTTCGTTGCCGCCGCGGCTCCGCCGCCGCCGCCCGCGCCGCCGCCGGCTGCTCCGCCGTCCTTCATGGTGTTCTTCGACTTCGATCGGTCGAACCTGTCGGCTCAGGCCGTCAGCACCATCAAGCAGGCTGCCGCCGCCTACAAGACCCGCGGCCAGGCTCGCGTGACCGCCACCGGCCACGCCGACCGATCGGGTCCGGATGCCTACAACATGGCGCTGTCGCTGCGCCGCGCCAACACCGTCAAGGACCAGCTGGTTCGCGAAGGTGTCCCGGCGACGGCCATCGCGGTTGTCGGCCGCGGCGAGTCGATGCCGCTGGTGAAGACCGCTGACGGTGTCCGCGAGCCGCAGAACCGCCGCGTCGAGATCGTGATCCAGTAAGCGGATCACACCTCAAGCTTCAGGGACGGCCGGGTTAATCCCGGCCGTTTCTTTTTGCGGTTGGCGCGGGGGCCGCCGGGCCCTATATCCGGCGCCGGAGAGTGAATTCATGTCGCAAGTGCTGATGCCCAAGGCGACCGCCGTGTGGCTGGTCGAAAACACGACCCTGACGTTCGAGCAGATTTCGGACTTCACGGGTCTCCACGCGCTCGAGGTCCAGGCGATCGCCGACGGCGAGGTCGCCACCGGAATGACCGGTCTCGATCCGACCACCAACGGCCAGCTGACCAAGGAAGAGGTCAAGCGCTGCGAAGCCGACCCGACGGCGCGCCTCAAACTCACGCCGCGCGACATTCCGATGCCGGCGGCGCGCTCGGGTGGCCCGCGCTACACCCCGGTGGCCAAGCGCCAGGATCGCCCCGACGCGATTGCCTGGCTGCTGAAGGTCCATCCCGAACTGCAGGACAGCCAGATCGCGAAGCTGGTCGGTTCGACCAAAGGCACGGTCGTGAGCGTGCGCGACCGGTCGCACTGGAACATGCAGAACATCCGGGCGCGCGACCCGCTGACGCTCGGGCTGTGTTCGCTCAAGGACCTCAACACCGCGGTCGACAAGGCCCGCCGCAAGGCGGCGCGCGAGGATGCCGCCCGCAAGAAGGCGGCGGCCGCCGCCGGTCAGCCGATCGACGAGGCGCCGGTACCGGGCGCGCTCGACCCCGCGGAGGCGGATCAGCCCGACATCGGCTGAGGGCGCGGGATTCCGACGCGACCGTCAACTTCTTCCTCGCCTTGGCCTGCGAAGGCGGGCAAGATGCGCGCGGGGCAAAGGCGCCGCCAGCGCGCCATCCCGGCCCATCGGAGGCGGACACGGTACGATGATTCGCATTTCAGGAACGATTCTGGCCGCCGGCACCGCGCTGTCGCTGGCGCTCGCCGGCGCCGCGCAGGCGTAGACCAAGCCGACCGAACTGCGCTACACCACAGGCGCGCCGCCGCGCACGCCCTGGGTGATGCAGCTCGAACGCTTCGCCAAGGACCTCGATGAGGAATCCCAGGGCAAGCTGAAGATCATCCCGTTCATCAATGCCCAGCTCGGCAACGAGCAGGACACGATGCAGCAGACCGCGCGCGGTCGCATCGACATGGGCGGCTTCTCGACGTCCGCCGCCGCGGCGCTGGCGCCGGAGCTGGCGATCGCCAACATGCCGTTCTTCTATGACAACGCGCAGGTCCAGGACTGCGTCTACGACCAGCACCTCACCAACATCGCGCGCGACCTGCTGACGCGCCGCGGCGTGGTGTTCCTCGGCTGGACCCATGTCGGCGCGGTCGATGTGGTGGGCAAGAAGGCCTATGTCTCGCCGGCCGATGTGAAGGGGCTGAAGGCTCGCAGCGCGCCGACCAAGCTGGGCGCGGCCTTCTGGCAGACGCTCGGCGCCAATCCCGTGCCGCTTGGCATCACGGAGTGGGCGTCGGCGCACCAGACCGGCCTGGTCGAGGTGTCGGACGCGCCGATCACCTACTACTTCCCGTCGGGGCTGGGCAAGATCGCGTCGGTGATGACGCGCACCAACCACGTGGACTCGAGCGGCGTCGTCGTGATCTCCAAGACGGTCTACGACAAGCTGAGCGTCGACGATCGCAACGTGATGGAGCGCGCGATCAACAAGCGCCCGGCCTCGCAACTGCGCGCCGAGATCCGCGGCTTTGAGGATGCGATCCGCAAGATGCATCTGGATTCGGGCGGTCAGATCGTCCAGCTGACGCCGGCGCAGCGCGATGAGTGGCGCAAGGTGATCCAGCCGGCATGGCCCGAGATCGTGAAGGGCGCCGGTGGCGAGGCCCAGCGGATTTGGGACGCCATGCAAAAGGGACGCGTCGCCTGCGGCGGCAGGACGGCCTAACAAGAAAAACGACGACGACCGGCGGGGCGCTCCTCAGGGCGCCCCGCCGCCACGTTCGGAGCGCGGGGGAAATGCGATGACTGGCAACGGAGGGGCGGCTGCGGCCGCGCCGTCTGGCGCGGTGCGCCTTCTGGATGTTTGGCACAAGGCGGAGTGCTGGCTGGCGGTGGCGTGCTTCTCGTTCATCGCGGTGATCCTCGTGCTCGACGTGCTGGGGCGCGAAGTCCTCGCGCCGCTGCTGCAACTCCTCAGCATCGATGCCGGTCCGACCGGCATTTTCGGCGCCCAGCGCTATTCGCTGTTCGCGCTGGTGATCGGCAGCTTTGCCGGCATCGGTATCGCGACCGCGACCGGCAGCCACCTGGTGCCGCGCGTGGCGTTCGGCTGGGTGCCGGCTCACTGGGGGCCGGCCATGGACCGGCTGGCCGATGTGCTCACCGGGCTGATTTTGTTGGCGGTGACCTACTTCGGATTCGTCTTCGTGGAATCGACTCACGCCGCGCAGCTTCGCACGCCGGTGATCGACTGGCTGCTCTGGCCGTTCCAGCTCGCGATACCGCTCGGCTTCCTGTCGGCGGCGCTGCGCTATCTCGTCTTCGCGGTCTGGCCCTCCCTCCGACCGAAGCCGCCGGAGTTCCAGGAATGACCACGATCCTGCTGATCGCTCTGATCGTCGGGCTGCTGGTTCTTCGCCAGCCGCTGCTGATCGTGCTGCTGGGCGCCACCGCCTATGTCCATATGGTCTGGGGGCGGGGTCAGCTCGACTACATCGTCGAGGACATGTGGGTTGGGCTCGACAAGGAGCTGATCCTCTCCATCCCGCTCTTCATCCTGTGCGGCAACGTCATGACGCGCGGCTCGATCGCGCAGCGCCTGATCGACCTTCTGGCGTCGGTCACGCGGCCCCTGCCAGGCGGCATGGCGGTCGCCTGCGTGCTTGCTTGTGCGGTCTTCTCCGCGATTTCGGGCTCGTCGATCGTGACCATGCTGGCGATCGGCTCGGTGATGTTCCCGGCGATGCGTCAGGCCGGCTACGACATCAAGTTCTCGCTCGGCGCCATCATGTCGGGCGGCACGCTCGGCATCATCATCCCGCCATCGATTCCGATGATCATCTACGGTCTTGTCACCGAGACCTCGATCACCGACCTCTTCGCGGCAGGCTTCGGTCCCGGGTTCCTGCTCACGCTGGTCCTCTCGCTCTATTCGATCTGGTTCAACCGGCGCATGCCGTCGCAGCGGTTCGATCCGGCGGAGTTCGTGAAGGCCTTCCGGAACGGCATCTGGGCGGTGATGATGCCGGTGATCATGCTGGGCGGCATCTACTCCGGCTGGTTCACCGCCACCGAAGCCGCGGCGATCGCGCTCGCCTACGCCATGATCGTTGAGATCTTCATCCACAAAGAACTGAAGTTCATCGATTTCTACAAGGTGGTACTCGAGGCCTCGAAACTGGGCGGATCGCTGTTTCCCGTGCTCGCCGTCGCCCTCAGCCTGAACATCATCCTGATCGAGCACCAGGTGCCCCAGAACATGGTCGGCTTCCTGCAGGGCTACATCTCGAGCCCGCTCGCCTTCATGCTGGTGGTGAACGTGCTGCTGCTGGTCGTGGGCTGCCTGATGACCACTGGCGAGGCGATTCTCGTGCTGGCGCCGCTCCTGGCGCCGGTCGCAGCGGCCTACGGCTACGACAAGGTCCTGTTCGGCGTGATCATGATTCTGAACCTCGAGATCGGCTATCTGACGCCGCCGGTGGGGCTGAACCTGATCGTGGCGATGAGCGCCTTCAAGCAGCCGTTCGGGCTACTCTGTCGTGCCGCGATTCCATTCATCCTGCTGATGCTGGGCTGCCTGATTCTCGTCGTCTGGCAGCCCTGGATCGCGATGTACATGGTGACCGGAACGTTCTGACGGCGGCCTACACCGCCATCATCACCTTTCCGACATGGTCGGCGCGCTCGAGTTCGGCGTGCGCCGCCGCCGCCTCGCGCAGCGGGAAGGTCTTGAACAGGATCGGCCGGATCTTGCCCGCCTCGAGCAGCGGCCAGACATGCTCGCGCAGGCCCTTCGCCATGCGCCCCTTGTTGGCGATCGACTGCGGCCGCAGGGTTGAGCCCGTCAACGTCTGGCGATTGAACATCAGCGCCGCGACATTCACCTCGGCCTTGGCGCCGAGCTGCGTGGCGATCACCACGCAGCGACCATCCTGCCTCAACAGCCCGAGGTTCTTCGCCACATAGTCGCCGGCCACCATGTCGAGCACGACATCGACGCCGCCCGCGAGTTTCTTCGCCTCGGCCGCCCAGTCATTGTCCTTGTAGAGAATGGCATGATCGGCGCCGAGCTTGCGCACGGCGGCGGCCTTGTCGGCAGTGCGCACCGTCGTCAGCACGGTCGCGCCAAAGGCCTTGGCGAGCTGGATCGCGGTCGTGCCGATGCCGCTCGCGCCACCATGGATCAGCACCGTCTCGCCCGCCTTGAGCTGGCCGCGCTCGAAGAGATTGTGCCAGACGGTGAAGTAGTTCTCCGGCAGGGCGGCGGCCTGCGCCATATCGAGGCCGCGCGGCGGCGGCAGGCATTGGGGCGCCGGCACGGTGCAGTACTCGGCATAGGAACCGCCGGGCGTCAGCGCGCAGACCGCATCGCCCTCGCGCCAGTCCCGGACGCCCTCGCCAATGGCGGCCACGGTGCCGGCGGCCTCCAGACCGGGCAGATCGGACGCGCCGGGCGGCGGCGGATAGAGGCCGGCGCGCTGGGCGATGTCCGGCCGGTTCACCGCCGTCGCCGCGACCTTGATCAGGATTTCGCCGGCGGCGGGCCGGGGCACCGGCCGGGTGGCCGGTACCAGAACCTCCGGGCCGCCCGGTCGGGAGATTTCGATGCAGGTCATGGTGGCGGGCAACACGCTCATGGTCGGACTTCCGGCTAGGTCAGGTGGATGCTACCTGTCCCTTAACCGATGAACGGGAGCGCTGCCATGGCCTTCGATCTCGACGATCTCGATCCGCGCCAGAAGAAGGTGGCGCCGCGCAACCTCGATGGCATGTCGGTCGAGGAGCTGGGCGAGTACGTGGCGGTACTGAAGGCGGAGATCGCCCGGGTCGAGGCCAAGATCGGCGCCAAGCGCAACCACGCGGCTGCGGCCGCCGCGTTTTTCAAGAAGTGAGCATCATGGGGTTGAAGGGAAAGGCGGCGCTGGTCACCGGCTCGACCAGCGGTATCGGGCTGGCGGTCGCGCGGGCGTTCGCCGCCGAGGGCTGCGACGTGATGCTGAACGGGCTGGGCGACAGCGGAGCGATCGAGCGGCTGCGGGCGGAGCTGGCGGCGGAGTTCGGTGTCCGCGCCCGCTATCACGGCGCCGACATGACGCGGCCCGCCGAGATCGCCGATCTGGTGGCCACAGCGGAGCGCGAGTTCGGCCGGGTGGACGTGCTGGTCAACAACGCCGGCATTCAGCATGTGGCACCGGTCGAGAGCTTCCCGGTCGAGCGCTGGGACGCGATCATCGCCATCAACCTCAGCGCGGCGTTTCACGGCGTGCGCGCGGCCCTGCCGGGGATGAAGGCGCGCGGCTGGGGGCGGCTGATCAACATCGCGAGCACGCACGGTCTGGTCGCTTCGGCTCAGAAAACGGCCTATGTCGCGGCCAAGCACGGCATTCTCGGTCTCACCAAGGCGGTGGCGCTGGAGTGCGCCGACACGGGTGTCACCTGCAACGCGATCTGCCCCGGCTGGGTGCTGACGCCGTTGGTGCAAGCCCAGATCGATGCCCGCGCCAAGGCCCAGGGCGTGTCGGTGGACCAGGCGCGCCGCGCGCTGCTGGGCGAGAAGCAGCCGCAGCTTCAATTCACCAAGCCCGAACAGATCGCGGCGCTGGCGCTGTTCCTCTGTTCCGACGTCGCCGCCAACATGCAAGGCGCCCAGCTCGTCTCCGACGGCGGCTGGACGGCGCAGTAGGGGAAGCCGATGCCCGACGCCAAGTTCCTAAAGCCCGACACGCTCGCCCTGCACGCCGGTCAGCATCCCGATCCTGCGACCGGGGCGCGGGCGGTGCCGATCTACCAGTCGACGTCGTTCGTGTTCCGCGATGTCGATCACGCGGCGAGCCTGTTCAATCTCGAGGTTGGCGGCCACATCTACAGCCGCATCTCAAATCCAACGGTCGCCGTGTTCGAGGAGCGGGTGGCGGCGCTGGAGGAGGGAACCGGGGCGCTCGCGACCTCGAGCGGTCAGGCGGCGCTGCACATCGGCATCGCGACCCTGATGGGCGCGGGCGGGCACATCGTCGCCTCGACGTCCCTCTATGGCGGGACGCGCGACATGCTGGCGCTCACCCTGCCGCGCTTCGGGATCGAGACCAGCTTCGTCGATCCGCGCGATCATGCGGGCTTTCGCGCCGCGATCCGGCCCTCGACGCAACTGGTGCTGGGCGAGACGGTCGGCAATCCGGGGGGTGAGGTGCTTGATATTCCCGCGATCGCCGCCATCGCCCACGAGGCCGGCCTGCCGCTGATGATCGACAACACGTTCGCCTCGCCGGTGCTGTGCCGGCCGCTGACGCTGGGTGCGGACATCGTGTTCCACTCCGCGACCAAGTTCATCGGCGGTCATGGCATCGCGGTCGGCGGCGTCCTGGTCGAGGCGGGGCGGTTCGATTGGGCGGCCTCGGGCAAGTTCCCGACGCTCACCGAACCTTACGCGGGCTATCACGGCATCGACTTCGCCGACGAGTTCGGACCGCACGCCTTCATCATGCGGGCGCGCGCCGAAGGGGTCCGCGATTTCGGCTGCTGCATGGCGCCGCAAACCGCGTTCTATCTGCTGCAGGGGCTCGAGACCCTGCCGCTGCGGATGGCACGGCATGTCGAGAACGCCCGCAAGGTTCTCGCCTTCCTGCGGGGCAACCCCGCGGTCGAACGCATCGCCTCGCCCGAGTTGCCGGAGCATCCCGACCATGCGCTGGCTCAGCGCCTGCTGCCGAAGGGCGCGGGCTCGATCTTCAGTTTCGACATCCGGGGCGGACGCGAGGCCGGGCGGCAGTTCATCGAGCGGCTGAAGCTCTTCTCGCACCTCGCCAATGTGGGTGACGCGAAGTCGTTGGTGATCCATCCGGCGACGACGACCCACGCCCAGCTCGACGCCGCCGCGCTCAAGGCCGCGGGCATCGGCGAAGGCATGATCCGGTTGTCGATCGGGCTGGAAGACCCGGAGGACATCCTCGAGGATCTCGGTCAGGCGCTGCGCGCCTCGCAGAAGGGCTGACCATGGAGCTGACCGTCGATGGCGCGACCGTCCACGCCACCACCGGGGGGCGCGAGGTCGATCCTGCGCGCCCTGCTGTCGTTTTTCTTCACGGCGCGGGCTTCGATCGCACGGTGTGGCGTCTCCAGACGCGCTGGTTCGCCCATCACGGCCGGAGCGTGCTCGCGGTCGATCTGCCGGGGCATGGGCGCTCCCAGGGCGCGGCGCTGACCAGCATCGAAGCGATGGCCGACTGGACCATTCGCCTGCTCGACGCTGCAGGGCTGCGCCAGGCCGCCCTGGTCGGCCACTCGATGGGCGCGCTGATCGCTCTCGAAGCCACGGCGCGCCACCCCGACCGCGTGCGGGCGCTGGGGCTGTGCGGTGTTGGCCTCGCCATGCCAGTGCATCGCGAGATGCTGGAGTCGGCCAAGGCCGGCACGCTGAAGGTTGAGGAGCTGATGACCTTCTGGGGCATCGGCGCCGCCCTGCATAAGGGCGGCATGGTGTCTCCCGGACTTTGGCTGCGGCGCGAGTCGCTCGCGGTCCTGCGCGGCAATCGGCCGGGCACGATCCACACCGACCTCGCGGCCTGCAACGCCTACAGCGCGGCAGAGACGCGGGCGGCCGAGGTGCGATGTCCGACGGCTCTCGTGCTGGGCGATGGCGACCTCATGACGCCCGCCGCGCAGGGCAAAAAGCTCGCGGCCGCGATTTCCGGCGCCCAGGCCGCCGTGCTGCCGGCCTGCGGCCATTTCATGATGGTCGAACGGCCCGACGAAACTCTGGCGGCGTTGCGGTCGCATGTCTGAGCGGGTCGCCCTCGTCACCGGCTCGACATCGGGGATCGGCGCGGCGGTCGCCCGCCGTCTCGCGCGAGATGGCTATCGGGTGGCCTTGCATGGCCGGCGCGCGCCGGGCGACGCCGCGGCGCTGGTGGCCGAGCTGCCGGGCGCGACGTACCACCCGTGCGATCTCGGCGATGTCGAGAATGCGGGGGCACTGGTGCGCGCGGTGCTCGACCGGCACGGCCGGCTCGATGTGCTGGTGAACAATGCCGGGGAGGCGCAGCGCGTGCCTCATGCCGACCTCAGGGCCGCGGGCCTGCCGGTGTGGCGCCGCATGCTCGATGTCAATCTGCTCGCACCCTGGATGCTCGTGACCGAGGCGGAGTCCGCGCTGCGGCGGTCCGCGGCGTCGGGCCGGCCGGCGTCGATCGTCAATATCGGCACGCACGCGGGCGTTCGGCCCAAGGGCTCGTCGATCCCCTATGCGGCCGCCAAGGCGGCGCTGCATCACACCACGCGGCTGCTTGCGCTGGCGCTCGCGCCGGACATTCGCGTGAACTGCGTCGCGCCCGGGCTGGTTGAGACGCCGATGAACGCCGATTGGCCCGAAATCCACGCGACCTGGAACGGGCGGGCGCCGATGCGGCGGGCGGCCAAACCCGACGAGATCGCCGACCTGGTGGCGGCCTTCTGCAGCAACGACTACGTCACCGGCGAAGTGCTGATCGCCGATGGCGGCCTCAATCTCACCTGAACGACGGAGGAAACGATGAACGTCCAGACCCTGCCGGCCGGCTACAAGGTGGCGCCGTGGTCGCCGCCGGAGCAGATCACCGGCGCCATGCTGGCCGAGGCGACGGGGCAGCTGATCGACCTTCTGCGGATTCGCACCCAGCCGATCGGCATGCGCCTGTTCGAGGACCCGGCCGAGCTCGGCAAGATCAAGGGACTGCGTCGGCCGACGGACGGCTTCAAGTTCACCATGTGCCAGATGGTGACCCAGGCGCGCTGGTACGGCTTCACGCTCGGGATCACGGTGGACAACACGCGCGGCGGCAACTGCGGTGGCGTGGTCGGCCTCAATCATCCCGGCGAGGGCTTCCTGTCGGGAGATCACATGAACGGGGTCTGGTTCGGCAACAAGGAAGCGTCGGCGGCGCATCAGGCGCAGATGCCGCGCGTGCCGCACGGCCGCTACAATGGCCTCGCGGTGTCGCCGCTCAGGTCGGGCCGCCTCGATCCGCCGGACATCTGTCTGTTCTACGGTTCGCCAGGCCAGATGATCTATTTCATCAACGGCCTGCAGTTCCATCGCTACCGCCGCTACGACTTCACGGTCACGGGTGAGAGCGCCTGCGCGGATTCGTGGGGGCGCGCGCTCGCCACCCGACAGACGTCGCTGTCGCTGCCCTGCTTCGCGGAGCGGCGCTATGGCGGCGTGGCCGACGACGAGCTGCTGATGGCATGCCCGCCGGACGAATTCCTGCGCGCCGTCGAGGGCATGCAGCAGCTCGGCAAGAACGGCCTGCGCTATCCGTTCCCGCCCTATGGTGCGGCGATGGACCCGGGTCTCGGCATGGCCAAGAGCTACGGCTGATCGCGTCGTGGCGCTGCGGCTGGTCGGGGGCCGGGACGCCGCTCCGCGGCGCTCCGAGCCGCTGCCGATGCTCTATGTCGTCGCCTTGCCGGTCCTGGCCGACAAGGACCGCGTCGCACTGGAGCGGTTGCGCGCGCAGTACCATCCGACGGAGGCCGGCCTGATCGGACCGCACTTCACGCTGATCTTCGGCGCGGCCCCGGAAGAGGAGCAAACGCTGGCCGCGGCGTTGGCCGCCGTCGCGGCCGCGCACGATCCGTTCTGGTTCCGCCTCGACCGTCTGTCGCGCTTCGACCATCCGCCGCCTTCCAAGGCGGCCTGGCTCTACGCCTTGCCGCATGAGGGAGCCGGCCCGCTTGTCGCGTTGCATGACGCGCTCAACCCGCATCCGACGGGACCGGAATTCGAACCGCATCTGACGCTCGGGCTGTTCGACAGTGCGGCGGAGGCCGAGCGGGTGGCGCGCATCGTCGGGCGGCAACATCTGCCGATCGACGGCCGGGTGGAGCGGCTGGCGCTGCTGCGGCGGGACGGCGACACGCTGACGGCTGTTGCGAGCGCGGAACTCGGGGCGACCTGAAGCCGCGTTATCCCTTCACCAGATTGGGGCGGTAGGCCCGGGCGGCGGCGACCATCGCATCCACATCCATGTCGAGGCCCGCCTCGCGTACCCCGAACGCCGGGCCCGCCCCACGGACCTGCCGCACGTTGTCGTCGAGGTTCCACATCGACAGCTTCAGATCGGCGGCGAGGAACGCCTCGGGCTCCAACCCGATCTGCAGCTCCCGTCGCATCGACACGCGCGCGCCGCGGATCCAGACGATATCGTTCCAGGCCAAGCGCTTGTCCCGTCCGAAGCCCACGGTAATGCCGTCGGCGTCAATCGTGATCTGCGGCGTGCGGACGACATAGCGGCGCACGCCTTGACCCGCATAGAACAGGAGCGCGACGCCCATCAGCACGTAGAGGACAAAGCGCGGATCGTTCAGCGAGAGCCGGGGCAAGTTCTCCGGCGTCGAGATGAAGTTCACGATCGCCGACACGATCAGCCCGACCGCGATCACCGCCATGCTGGCGGCGTGGAAGGTCGAGTAGCGCACTTCCAGGGGCTTGCGGGGGGCCATCGCCGTTGCCTCAGCCGCACTGGCCGCGGTGGCGCAGCAGATGGTCGGCCAGGACGCAGGCCACCATCGCTTCCGCGACAGGAGTCGCACGGATGCCGACGCAGGGATCGTGTCGGCCCTTTGTCCGGACCTCCACATCGTTGCCGAAGCGGTCCACGCCGCGGACCGGCGAGAGGATCGAGCTGGTGGGTTTCACCGCCAATCGGCAGACAATGTCCTGTCCGGTCGAAATGCCGCCCAGAATTCCGCCGGCATGGTTCGACAGGAACTGCACGGCGCCGTCCTGCATCCGCATCTCGTCGGCGTTCTCCTCGCCGCTCATGGCGGCGGTGGCGAAGCCGTCGCCGATCTCCACGCCCTTCACCGCGTTGATGCTCATCAGGGCGCGCGCGAGGTCGGAGTCGAGCTTGTCGTAGACCGGGGCGCCGAGTCCCACGGGCACACCCGAGGCCACGACCTCGACCACCGCGCCGCACGACGAACCGCGCTTGCGGACCTCGTCGAGGTAACCCTCCCAGCGCTGCGCCGCCTGGCGGTCCGGGCACCAGAAGGGGTTGTCGCCCGTGGCATCCCAGTCCCAGTTCGCGCGGTCGATTGTCTGGCTGCCGATCTGCACCACCGCGCCCCGGATGAGCACGCCGGCGCCCAGGACCTTGCGGGCCAGCGCACCGGCCGCAACGCGCACGGCTGTCTCACGGGCCGATTGGCGGCCGCCGCCGCGATAGTCTCGGACGCCGTACTTCTTCCAATAGGTGTAGTCGGCGTGGCTCGGCCGGAACCGATCCTTGATCTCGGAGTAGTCCTTGGACCTCTGATCGACGTTTTCGATCATCAGCGACACCGGCGTGCCCGTCGTCTTGCCTTCGAAAGTGCCCGACAGAATCCGGACGGCGTCGGGCTCCTGCCGCTGCGTCACGAAACGCGACTGGCCGGGGCGGCGCTTGTCGAGCCATTGCTGGATATCGGGTTCGGCGAGGTCGATCAGGGGCGGCATGCCGTCGACCACACAGCCGATCGCGGGCCCGTGGCTCTCGCCCCAGCTGGTGAAGCGAAAGAGGGTGCCGAAGCTGTTGCCGGCCATGGTCGCCGGCCCCGCCTACTCGTCCTTGAAGTCGGCCAGAAGCTCGGAGAGCTGCCGGGCCGAGGAGGTCTTGATCATGCCGACGACATGGTAGCCTGCATCGACGTGCACGATCTCGCCGGTGACGCCGCTGCCGAGGTCGGACAGCAGGTAGAGGCCGGTATTGCCGACTTCCTCGGTGGTCACGCTGCGCTTCAGCGGCGCATTGAGCTCGTTCCACTTCAGAATGTAGCGGAAGTCGCCGATGCCCGACGCCGCCAGCGTCTTGATCGGGCCGGCCGAGATGGCGTTCACGCGGATGTTCTGTTCGCCGAGGTCGGCCGCGAGGTAGCGCACGCTTGCCTCGAGCGCGGCCTTGGCGACGCCCATCACGTTGTAGTGCGGGATCACGCGCTCGGAGCCGGCGTAGGTCAGCGTGACCATGCTGCCGCCGTTCCGCATCAGCGGCGCGGCGCGCTGGGCGATCGCGGTGAAGGAATAGCAGCTGACATTCATGGTCAGCGCGAAGTTCTCGGGGCTGGTGTCGAAGTACCGACCCTTGAGTTCGTCCTTGTTGGAAAACGCGATGGCATGAACCACGAAGTCGAGCCCGCCCCAGCGCTTGGAGATTGCCGCGAACGTCGCGTCCATGCTGCCCTGTTCGGTGACGTCGCAGGGCATGACGAAGTCACAGCCGATCGAGGCGGCAAGCGGACGCACGCGTTTTTCCAGCGCCTCGCCCTGGTAGGTGAAGGCGAGCTCGGCACCGTGGTCGTGGCAGGCCTTGGCGATGCCCCAGGCGATCGAGCGGTCGTTGGCGACCCCCATGATCAGGCCTTTCTTGCCGGCCATCAGACGTGCGGAAACTGACATGAAATCCTCTTACCGGGGCTTGGATGGCGGGACAAGATGCCGGTGGTCCACCGCCGGCCCGGACGCCATATTGGCCGCATGATCGAGCCCCGCCCCGACCCGCTGTCGCTGTTCGCCGACTGGTTCGCCGAGGCCGAACGCGGCGAGCCCAACGACCCGAACGGCATGGCGCTGGCCACGGTCGGACCCGACGGCACGCCCTCGGTCCGCATGGTGCTGCTGAAGGGATACGATTCCGACGGGTTCGTGTTCTACACCAACCTCCAGAGCCGGAAGGGCCAGCATCTGGCCGCCCATCCCAAGGCGGCGCTGCTGTTTCACTGGAAGTCGCTGCGCCGACAGGTGCGGATCGAGGGACCGATCACGCCCGTGACGGCCGCCGAGGCGGACGCCTACTTCGCGAGCCGGGCGCGTGGAAGCCAGCTCGGCGCCTGGGCTTCCGACCAGTCGCGACCGCTGGGGAGTCGCTTCGCGCTGGAGAAGAAGGTCGCCGAGGTGACCGCCCGGCATGTCGTGGGCACGGTGCCGCGCCCGCCGCACTGGTCGGGCTTCCGGCTCGCGCCGACGCTGATCGAGTTCTGGCGCGACGGCGCCTTCCGCCTGCATGACCGGCTTGAGTATCGCCGGCCGGACAACGCGGCGCCTTGGACGACGCGCACCCTCTATCCCTGAGACGGCCATGGCGGACGCCGAAACCTCACGCCTGATGCGGTTGGCCAGCATCGCCTCGATCGCGGTGGCGCTCGTCCTGATCGGGGCCAAGGCCTTCGCATGGTGGATGACCGACTCGGTGAGCATGCTGTCGTCACTGGTCGACAGTGCGCTCGACCTCGTGGCCTCGGCGGTGACGCTGTTTGCCGTCCGGCATGCGTTGGTGCCGGCCGATTCCGATCACCGGTTCGGACACGGCAAGGCGGAAGCGCTGGCGGGACTTGCCCAGGCGGGCTTCATCGCCGCCTCGGGGGGTGCGCTCCTGCTCACCGTGGGCGATCGCATTCTGCATCCTCACCGCGTGCAGGCGGAGGGCATCGGGGTTGCGGTGAGCGCTCTCGCGATCCTGCTGACCCTCGCGCTGGTGACGTTCCAGAGCTACGTCGTGCGGCGCACCGGCTCGATCGCGATCGGCGCGGACAAGGCGCACTATCGCACCGACCTCGCGAGCAACCTCGTGGTCGGCGCCGCGGTCTGGGCGTCTGCCCGCTGGCAGGCACCGCTGATCGACGCCGGCGTCGCGGGGGCAGTCGGGCTGTGGCTGATCTACGGCGCCTGGCTGATCGGGCGCGGCGCGCTCGACGTGCTGATGGATCGCGAGTTGCCTGATGCCGACCGCCTGCGCATCGTCGAGATCGCCAAGGCGCATCCCGAGGTCCGCGACATCCACGACCTCAAGACCCGCTCGTCCGGACTGACGCGCTTCATCCAGCTTCATGTCGAGCTCGACCCCCTGCTGACGCTCACGCGCGCCCACGAGATCGGCGATCAGGTTGAGGCGGACATCGAGGCGGCATTCCCGGACGCCGAGATCATCCTCCATGTCGATCCGTTTGGCGTCGAGGAGCGGCGCCTGGGATTCGCGTGACATTGACTCCCCGGCCGACCTTCGTCGTCGAGGATCAGTCCGCGACGCTCGCGTTCCTTGAGCGCGCACTCGCGCCCGCGAAGCGGATCGACACCCACGGTGCGGTCGTGTTCCTCTCGGGAGAGCGCGCCTACAAGCTCAAGCGCGCCGTTCGCTTCCCCTACATGGACTTCTCGACCGCGCCGCGCCGGCGCGAGATGTGCGAAGCGGAGATCGCGATCAACCGCCGCCTCGCCCCCAAAATCTACCTCGGAGTGACCGCGATCCGGCGCGCCGCGGGTGGGGCGATGACGCTGGGTGCGCTGGGCGAGGCTCCAGACGATGCCGTCGATTGGCTGGTGACCATGCGCCGCTTCGACGAGGACGGGCTGCTCGATCGCATGGCCGCGCGCGGCGCGCTGACACCCGCCCTGGTGTCGGCCCTGGGCGCCCGCATCGCGGCGTTCCACAACGGCCTGGCGCCGGTCATCGGCCCGTTCTGCTCACCGGCGGAGCACCGTCACTCGATCGAGGCGGACATCCGCGAAATGCGTGCCGCCGGCGAGCGACTCGACCCGGCCGCCAGCGAGGCGCTGGCGCACGCGATGCCGCCGTCGCTGGAACCGCATCTCGATCTGGTTGCGCGGCGCCTCGCCGCCGGCGCGGTGCGGCGCTGCCACGGCGATCTCCATTTGCGCAACATCGTGATGTCCGGCGGCACGCCGGTTCCGTTCGACGCCATCGAGTTCTCCGATCGCATTGCCATTGTCGACGTGCTGTACGACGTCGCCTTCACGCTGATGGACCTTCTGCACCGCGATCTCGGCGCGCTGGCCAACCGGTTGCTGAACGAGTGGTCGTGGCGGATCGCCGACCTGCCCGATGCCTCGCATGAGGAAGCGCTGGCGCTCTTGCCGATGTTTCTCGCGCGCCGCGCGGCGATCAGGGCCTATGTCGACGCCGCGGCGGCGGCGGTTGGCGGCGGCGTTGCCGACAACGCGCGCCTGTACCAGCGTTTGGCACTCGACTTCTTGCGACCGTCGCCGCCGCGGCTGGTGGCGGTAGGCGGCCTTTCTGGCAGCGGCAAGACCACCCGCGCGCTGGCTCTCGCGCCCGGGTTCGGTCGTGCGCCGGGCGCGCTGGTGGTGCGGACCGACATCGAACGCAAGCGTCTGGCAGGGGTCGCGCCCGAGGATCGGCTGCCGCCGGGGAGCTACACGCCCGAGTCGTCGGCCCGCGTCTATGCGGCCGCCCTGGCGCGTGCGGCGCAGGCGCTGGCGGCAGGTCACAGTGTGGTGCTGGATGGAGTCTTCGCGCGCCCGGAGGAGCGGGGCGCTGCAGAGGCGTTGGCACTGCGCTGCGGCGTCCCATTCGAGGGCATCTGGCTCGATGTCTCGCCGGAGATCGCCCGCGCCCGCGTTGCCGCGCGACGCGGCGATGCCTCCGATGCCACGCCCGACGTGGTTGATCGGCAGTTCGGCTACGATCTGGGCGAGATTCGCTGGCGCCGCCAACCCGCCTGACGCTGCCGCAAAATCGGCCCGATCGAGGGGCAGGAGAGGGGATGAACGCTCCCTTCTTTCTGCATCGGCGATGAACACTCTGCTGCCAGAGGTGCCATTCCTGGATGTCGCCGCCGCCGGTCCGGTGGCGCATGCCCGCGCGCGGCGACCGCAGACCCTGGCCGTGCGGTCAGCCTGTCTTGGCTGGCTGCCGGGCGGGACCGCGTTGGCGCGGGTCGGCGATCCCCTGGTCCGAAAATGGATGTCGCGATCGGGCACGCCCTATGCCGCCGACATCGCGGCGATCCAGCGCGATCTCGGTCATCCGGGCGTCTGGACCCTGCATGCCGCCTATCTCTTCGGCTGCACCGCGCTGGCCGACGAAGGGAGCAGCGGGCCGCGACTGCGGCGGACGCTCGACTGGCCGTTCCCCGGGCTGGGGCGGTTGGTCGAGTTGGTTCGACAGCAGGGCCCCGCGGGCGACTTCATCAATGTCACGTGGCCGGGGTTCGTCGGCGTCCTCACGGCGACCGCCAAGGGCCGCTTTGCCGCGTCGATCAACCAGGCGCCGATGCCGTGGCGGGGCCGCGAGGGTGTCGGGCTGTGGTCGGACTATGCGCGAAACGCGCTCGCGGCGTGGCGCGACGGGGAGGGCCTGTTGCCCGAGCATCTGCTCCGGCTGGTGATCGAGCGTGAGTGCCGCGCCGCGCGCTCGCGCGGCGTCGATACGGTGGTCGCGAACGCCTGGTCGGAGGATCGGGCGGAATGGCGCCCGCGGGTTTGCGGGGAGGGATCGCCGGGTCCGAACAATCGCGCCCGCGTCTCCGCGCTCTCCGGATGGGCAGGGCGGGAGGGCACCGACTTCGCGTGGGCCGCGCCGCCGGTGATGAACGCCTGCACGCGCCTGACGGTCGAACTCGCACCAACGACCGGCGCGGTCGTCGTTGCGGGCTGGGAACCTGACGGGCGCGGCGGGGTTGCGCCGGCGACGGCGACGACGCGATATGCGAGCTAGAGCCCGTTCGACCGGGCTCGACGCAGCCGGCGCGCAGACCCTCTAGGCGCGCTTGCGCGCCGAGGCGCCCCGCGGCAGGTGGCGCGCGAGATGGTGGCCGGTGTGACTCTCGCCGACGCGCGCGATCTCCTCAGGTGGGCCCGCCGCGATCAAGCGACCGCCGCCACTGCCGCCGTCCGGGCCGAGATCGAGCACCCAATCGGCGGTCTTGATGACCTCGAGATTGTGCTCGATCACCAGCACCGTGTTGCCGGTCTCGACCAGACGGTGGAGGACCTCCAGGAGTTTGCGCACATCCTCGAAATGCAGCCCCGTGGTCGGCTCGTCGAGAATGTAGAGCGTGCGGCCGGTGGCGCGGCGCGACAGTTCCTTGGCGAGCTTCACGCGCTGCGCCTCGCCGCCCGAGAGGGTGGTCGCCTGTTGGCCGATATGGATGTAGCCCAGCCCGACCTGCTGCAGCGTCAGCAGCTTGTCGCGGATCACCGGGACCGCCTTGAAGAACTCGACGCCCTCATCGACCGTCATGTCGAGTACATCGGCGATCGACTTGCCGCGGAAGGTGATCTCCAGCGTCTCGCGATTGTAGCGCTTTCCCTTGCAGGAATCGCACTGGACGTAGACGTCCGGCAGGAAGTGCATCTCGATCTTCATCACGCCATCGCCCTGGCAGGCCTCGCAGCGGCCGCCCTTGACGTTGAACGAGAAGCGCCCCGGCTTGTAGCCGCGCTCGACGGATTCAGGCAGCTGCGCGAACCAGTCCCGGATCGGCGAAAAGGCCCCCGTATAGGTGGCGGGATTGGATCTCGGCGTGCGGCCGATCGGCGACTGGTCGATGTCGACGATCTTGTCGAGGTGCTGCACGCCCTCGAGCGCGGCGTGTTCGCCGGCGTGCTCGCGCGCGTTGTTCAGCCGGCGTGCTAGCGCCTTGTAGAGCGTCTCCACGATCAGCGTGCTCTTGCCGCTGCCCGAAACGCCGGTCACGCAGGTGAAAGTGCCGAGCGGGATCGCGGCCGTGACATCTTGCAGATTGTTGGCGCGCGCACCTTTCAGTGTCAGCCACCGTCCCCCCTTGGCCGGCGGCAGGCGACGCTCCTTCGGGACCGGAATCTGGCGGAACCCCGACAGGTACTGGCCCGTCAGGCTCGCGCTGTTCCGCATCACGTCCTCGGGCGTCCCTTCGGCAATGACGCGTCCGCCATGCGCGCCGGCGCCGGGACCCATATCGACCAGATGATCGGCGGCGCGGATGGCGTCCTCGTCGTGTTCGACCACCAGAACCGTGTTGCCGAGGTCGCGCAGCCGCACCAGCGTCTTCAGCAGTCGCTCGTTGTCGCGCTGGTGGAGGCCGATCGAGGGCTCGTCCAGGACGTAGAGGACACCGGTCAGGCCCGAGCCGATCTGCGAGGCGAGCCGGATGCGCTGGCTCTCGCCACCCGACAGCGTGCCTGAGGTCCGATTCAGCGTCAGGTAGGACAGCCCGACATTGTCGAGAAAGCCCAGCCGCTCGTTGATCTCCTTCAGGATCCGCGCGGCGATCTCGCGCTGCTTGGGCGTGAGCTTGGGTTCCAGCGCGCGAAACCAGCCGACGGCGTCGCCGATGGAGAGCTCCGTGACCTGGGAGATGTTGCGATCGGCCACCCGGACGGCGAGCGCCTCCGGCTTGAGGCGCGCGCCGTTGCAGACCTCGCATCGGCTTTCGCGCTGGAAGCGCTCCAGTTCCTCGCGCACCCACGACGAGTCCGTCTCCTTCCAGCGGCGCTGCAGGTTTGGGATCACGCCCTCGAACGGCTTGGTCGTCTGGTATTGGCGGATGCCGTCGTCATAGCGCATGGCGATGGCCTCGGCGCCACTGCCCATCAAAATCGTGTCGCGCACTTTCTTGGGCAGATCCCGCCAGGGCACCGACATCTTGACCTTGAAGTGGCGCGCGATGCTCTCGATCGTCTGGAGATAGTACTGACCCGACGAGTCGGCCCAGGGTGCGACGGCGCCCTCGGCGAGCGACAGGCAATCATCCGGTACGACCAGCTCGGGATCGAAGAACATCTTCACGCCAAGCCCATCGCAGGCCGGGCACGCGCCCTGCGGCGCGTTGAAGGAAAAGAGCCGGGGTTCGATCTCCTCGATGCTGAAGCCCGAGACGGGGCAGGCGAAGCGCGCCGAGAACACGGTGCGCTCGCCGGTGTCGGCGTTCTCGGCGACCGCAAGGCCGTCGGCCAACCCCAGCGCGGTCTCCAGCGAGTCGGCCAGGCGATTGCCGAGATCGGGTTTGACCACGATGCGGTCCACCACCACGTCGATATCGTGCTTGAACTTCTTGTCGAGCGCCGGCGCCTCGGCGATCTCGTACGGTTTGCCGTCGATGCGGACCCGCTGGAAGCCCTTCTTCTGGAGTTCCTGCAGTTCCTTTCGATACTCGCCCTTGCGACCGCGGACGATCGGCGCGAGCAGGAACAGACGCGTGCCGTCCGGCATGGCGCGGATGCGGTCGACCATCTGCGACACGGTCTGGCTCTCGATGGGCAGGCCGGTGGCGGGCGAATAGGGGATACCGACGCGGGCGTAGAGCAGGCGAAGATAGTCGTAGATCTCGGTGACCGTGCCGACGGTTGATCGCGGATTGCGCGAGGTCGTTTTCTGCTCGATCGAGATCGCCGGCGACAGGCCCTCGATCGAGTCGACGTCGGGCTTCTGCATCAGCTCGAGAAACTGCCGCGCGTAGGCCGACAGGCTCTCGACGTAACGCCGCTGTCCCTCCGCGTAGATCGTGTCGAACGCGAGCGACGACTTTCCCGAGCCGCTGAGGCCAGTGATCACCACCAGCCGGTCCCGCGGCAGATCGAGATCGACGTTCTTCAGATTGTGCTCGCGGGCTCCGCGGATCGATATCGCGCGCAGCGGTTCGGCGGGCTGGGGCTTCTTGCTCATGGTTGGCGCGACACGCTCGGGCGGCAGGACGGATCGGGCATTATCCGCAGGTCGTCCGTTCGCGCCATGTTCTTGTGGACCCGGTTGTCCACATGACGACTGGTCAAGCCGGTTGGGCGGCGAGCCGGGCCGTAGGGCGGTCATCCATCAGCAGCTGGGCCGTGCCGGCGATCAGGCCGATCAGCACACCGATCTTCCAGGCGAGATCGTAGGAGCCCATCAGGTCGAAGATGTAGCCGCCGCCCCAGGCCCCCAGGAACGAGCCGGCCTGGTGACTGAGAAAGGCGATGCCGGTCAGCGTGGACAGGAACCGTAGCCCGAAAATCTGGACGACCAGGCCATTCACCAGCGGGATCACACCCAGCCAGAGGACACCCATGGCGATGCCGAACAGGATGACGGTGAGCGGCGTCGGCGGGAACATGAAGAAAAGCGCCAGAGTCGCCGACCTAGCGATGTAGAGCCCGCCCAGCAGCAGGCGCTTGGGATAGCGGTCGCCCAGCCATCCGAACAGCCAGGAACTCACGATGTTGAAGCCGCCGATCAGGGCCAGGACGAGCGCGGAGTAGCCGACATCCATGCCGCAAGCCGCCAGGTACGTCGGCAGGTGCGTGGTGAGAAACACGAGCTGCAGTCCGCAAACGAAGAACGCCGCGGCCATCACGACGTATCCGGTGTGGCGGCGCGCCTCGCCCAGCGCGGTCCACAGCGTGAGATCCTTGTCGGCGGGCACGCTGTTGGGCAGCCGATCGGCCCGGCTGCCGACCCAGGCGGCCGGCAGCATGGCAAGCGCCACGATGACGAACGCCCACAAGGCCGCGCGCCAGCCATCGGCCGCGAGGATGAAGGCGGCCAGCGGGGCGATGGCGAGCGTGCCCACGGAGCCCGCCGCCGAGACGATGCCGAAGGCGAGGGTGCGTCGACCCGGCTCGACGACCCGCGCGGCGATGTTGGCGGTGACGCCGGATGTCGTGCAGGAAAGCGCGATGCCGATGCAGATGCCCGCGCCCAGCACGATATCGGCGGTGTTCGTCGCACCGGCCGTGAGCCACACACCGACGACGAACAGCAGGCATCCGGTGATCGCCACCCAGCGCGTTCCGTAGCGATCGGTCAGGGCGCCGGCGAAGGGCTGGCTCAGCCCCCAGGCGACCTGTTGGACAGAGATCGCCAGCGCGAAATCCGACACCGCGATTCCGAGTTCCCGCGAGGCGGGCGCCTGAAACAGGCCGAGATTCTGACGCATGCCCATGGCCAGCGTCATCATGGTGGCGGCGCCGGCGAGCATCGCCCAAGCTTGGGCGGAGTTGACCTGGGCGACGTGGAAGGGGCGGGACATGGCGCCACGATAGGCGGGCGCCATTCGGCCGACCAATGAATTGCCCGCAGGGCGCCATGAGGGAAGCACACGTCACAACCTGAAATCGCTGGCTGCCCACAGGAGACCGGCGTTAGGTTCCGGGCCGTGAGGTAGGGGCCGCAATCCGCGTCCCCGGGAAGGCACGGGAGGCCACCATGGCAGGCAGCGTCAACAAGGTCATTCTGGTCGGCAATCTGGGGCGCGACCCCGAAGTGAAGTCGATGCAGGACGGCCGATCCATGGTGAACATGTCGCTGGCGACCTCCGAGACCTGGCGCGATCGTCAGAGCGGCGAGCGCAAGGAACGCACCGAGTGGCACCGCGTGGTGGTGTTCAACGAGAAGCTCGCTGAAGTCGCGCAGAAGTTCCTGCGCAAGGGCGCCAAGGTCTACATCGAGGGCCAGCTCTCGACCCGCAAATGGACCGATCAGGGCGGCCAGGAGCGCTACACGACCGAGGTCGTGCTGCCACGCTTCGGCGGCGCTCTCACCATGCTCGATGGACGTGGCGGCGGTGAAGGCGGCGGCGGCATGTCGTCCGACGAGGGCTCCAGCGGCGTCGGTTCGGGTGGTGGACGGCCGGCGGCGAAGCCCGCCCGCGCCGACATGGACGACGACATTCCCTTCTGAGCGGAAACGCTCTAGGCCGGCAGGCCGAGCGCCCGCAATTCGGCGATGGTCGTCGCGGCGTCCCGATGATGGATGCCGTGCAGGTCGGTCGCGCGTGCACCGGCCGCGTTGGCGGCTGAATCGTCGATGAAGACCGCGCGGTCCGCGGCTGTGCCAGCGGCGGTGCAGGCGAGACGGTAGATCGCGGCGTCGGGTTTCCAGCAGCCGACGGCGCCCGAAACCACCAGATCGCGGAAGTGGCGCAGGAACGGGTGACGGGTGTGGAGGCGGCCGCCCGGACGCATCCACGTGTCCATGAAGGCCGGCGCATTCGACAGCAGATAGAGCGGGACTCCGGCGGCGGCGAGCCGCTCGACCAAGGCGGCCATCTCCGGGAAGGCGACCGCGCACATCTCGTCGAAGCGCCCGTACCACGCGTCGATCAGCGCGCCATGCTCCGGGAAGCGCTGCTTGAGCGCGCGGGTCGCGGCCGCGGGATCGCCGCCCTTGTCCTGGCCGCCGTGCCATTCGGATGTGGTGACGGTTGCCAGGAACGTTTCGAGAGTATCCGCGTCAGAAATCAACCTGAGATAGAGATGTCTCGGGTTCCAGTCGATCAGGATTCCGCCCAGGTCGAAGATCACGATCGAGGAGGCGGAATCAGGCATTCGGCGGCCTTTGTTGGATACCGGCCCACGGTCGGGCGTGAGGGGCAAAAAAGCAAGCCTGATCAGGGACTTATCCCGTGGTTTCCCGGGCACTTTTCGCTGGCTTCTGAGGGTGGTTTTGCTAGGGTGCCGCCCGTTCCCGCCGGAGCCTCCGGAACCGCCCCCAACGAGTGAAAAACCACCCTCCGTGAGCGACGAAACCACCGTTCCGCCGGCCCCTCCGCCGCCTCCCGAGACTCCGGGTCCGCCGCAAGACATCGCGCCGATCACCATCGAAGAGGAGATGCGCCGCTCCTACCTCGATTACGCCATGAGTGTGATCGTGGCGCGCGCGCTGCCCGATGCCCGCGACGGCCTGAAGCCCGTGCAGCGTCGCATCCTGTTCGCGATGAAAGAGGGCGGCTACGACTCGACCCGCCCTTTCCGCAAGTCCGCCCGCATCGTCGGCGACGTGATGGGCAAGTACCACCCGCACGGCGACCAGGCGATCTACGACGCCATGGTTCGGCTCGCGCAGGACTTCTCGATGCGGCTGCCGCTGGTCGCGGGGCAGGGCAATTTCGGCTCGATGGACGGCGATCCGCCGGCGGCCATGCGCTACACCGAAGCGAGGCTCGCGCGCACCGCCGAGGCGCTGCTGGCCGACATCGACAAGGACACGATCGACTTCCAGCCGAACTACGACGAGTCGTCCCAGGAGCCGAGCGTGCTGCCGGCGCGCTTTCCCAACCTGCTGGCGAACGGCGCGGGCGGCATCGCCGTCGGCATGGCGACCAACATTCCGCCGCACAATCTTGGCGAGTTGATCGACGCGTGCTGCGCGCTGATCGATGATCCGGCATTGCCGGTTACGAAGCTGATCGAGATCGTCCCCGGTCCGGACTTTCCGACGGGCGCGACCATTCTCGGCCGCAACGGCATCCGCGCGGCCTACGAGCTCGGTCGCGGCTCCATCGTGGTGCGGGCGCGCACCAAGATCGAGGAGGGACGTGGCGGACGCGAGTCCATCGTCGTCACGGAAGTCCCCTACCAGGAGAACAAGGCGCGACTGCACGAGAAGATCGCCGAGGTGGTGCGCGACAAGAAGGTCGAGGGCGTGTCCGAAGTGCGCGACGAAAGCGATCGCGACGGCGTGCGCCTGGTGATCGATCTCAAGCGCGACGCCATGGCCGATGTCGTGCTGAACCAGCTCTACCGCTTCACGCCGCTGCAGACGACCTTTGGCGTCAACGCGCTGGCGCTGGATGGCGGTCGCCCGCGTCTGATGGGATTGAAGGATCTTCTGGAAGCCTTCATCCGTTTCCGGGCCGAGGTGCTGACCCGCCGCACCCGGTTCGAGCTCGCCCATGCCCGCGAGCGCGCCCATATCCTGGTCGGCCTCGCCATCGCCGTCGCCAACATCGACGAGGTGATCGAGATGATCCGCCGGGCGCCCGACCCGGCCGTCGCGCGCGAACGTCTGATGGCCAAGGCGTGGCCGGCGAGCGATGTCGCGCCGTTGATCGCCCTGATCGCCGAGCCTGGCCGCGGCGTCGCGGACGACGGCACCTACCGGCTGTCGGATGCGCAGGCGCGGGCCATCCTCGAGCTGCGCTTGCAGCGTCTGACGGGACTGGAGCGCGACAAGATCGCCGACGAGCTGGGCGAAGTCGCCAAGCTGATCGAAGGTTATCTGGACCTGCTGGCCTCGCGCGACAAGCTCTACGCCCTGATGCGGAGCGAGCTTCTGGAAGACAAGGCGGCCTTCGCGACGCCGCGCCGGACCGAGATCCTCGATCTCGAGTTCGAGCAGGACATTGAGGACCTGATCCAGCGCGAGGACATGGTCGTGACGGTGACGCACGGCGGCTACGTCAAGCGCGTACCGGTCTCGGCCTATCGCGCGCAGCGGCGCGGCGGCAAGGGCCGCTCCGGCATGGCGACGCGCGAGGACGATTTCGTCTCGAGCCTCTTCGTCGCCAACACCCACACGCCGATGCTGTTCTTCTCCAGCCGCGGCATCGTCCACAAACTCAAGGTCTGGCGCCTGCCGCTCGGCGCACCGCAGGCCCGCGGCAAGGCATTCGTCAACCTGCTGCCGCTGGAGGAGGGCGAGACGATCTCGGCGGTGATGCCGATGCCGGAGGACGAGGCCAGCTGGGAGCGCCTGAACGTGCTGTTCGCCACGGCGCGGGGAGGCATCCGGCGGAACCAGCTGAGCGACTTCGTCTCGGTCAACCAGGGCGGCAAGATCGCCATGAAGTTCGAGGGCGAAGACGCCGGCGACCGGTTGGTCGGGGTGGCGGTCTGTTCGGAGGAGCAGGACGTGCTGCTCGCGACGCGCGCCGGCCGTGCCATGCGTTTCCCGGTGTCGACGGTGCGAGTCTTCCAGAGCCGGGCCTCGACCGGCGTGCGGGGCATCTCGCTGGCCGAGGGCGACGAGGTCATCTCGATGTCGTTGCTGGATGCAGGCAAGGGCATCATGACGGAGGAGCGCGACGCCTATCTGCGGCAGTCGCGGCTGCTGCGGCAGCTCGAAAACGCGGAGGAGGAGGCGGGGCCCCCCGGTGACGAGCCGGCCGTCGTATCGGCCCTGTCGAACGAGCGCTTCGCCGAACTCCAGGCCAAGGAGGAGTTCGTCCTGACCGTTGCCGCGTCGGGCTTCGGCAAGCGCACCTCCGCCTACGAGTACCGGGTCACCGGTCGCGGCGGCAAGGGTGTCGAACTGATGGCGCTGACGAACGGCGCCAAGGTCGTTGCCGCGCTCCCGATCCGCACCAGCGACCAGATCATGCTGGTGACCGATGGCGGCACGCTGATCCGCTGCCCGGTGGATGGAGTGCGGATCGCCGGACGCGGCACGCGCGGCGTCAAGATCGTGTCGGTGTCCGAGGGCGAACGCGTGGTCGCGGCCATCCGTATCGGCGATGAAGACGGGACCGACGATGCAGCCGACGAAACAAACGGTGGATAAGGACCGCCCGTGCGGCTAGAACGACGCCGCCTCGACGCGCCTTCAGGGGGGAGCCATGACGGAGCGCACCGGTGTGTATCCGGGCACGTTCGATCCCGTGACCAGCGGTCATATCGAGATCGTGCGCCGTTCGCTGAAACTGGTCGACCGATTGGTGATCGGACCGGCGATCAACATCGGCAAGGGGCCGCTGTTCTCGCTCGAGGAGCGGGTCGAGATCATCCGCCAGGAGATCGCCGAGTTTCCGGAAGGCGATCGGGAACGCATCGACGTGGTTCCGTTCCAGGGCTTGCTGATCCATTTCGCGCGGCAGGTGAATGCCGGGGTCATCATCCGCGGCCTGCGCGCGGTGTCGGATTTCGAGTACGAGATCCAGATGGCCAACATGAACGCGCGCATGGAGCCGGCGATCGAGACCATCTTCCTGATGGCGTCGGACCGGCACCAGTTCATCTCTTCGTCGCTCGTGAAGGACATTGCCCGGTTGGGCGGCGACACGTCGCAGTTCGTGTCCAAACGGGTCTTTGGGCGGCTGAAAGGCAAGTTTTCCGAAGGGTGAGTCGGAGGCCATGCGGATTGACCCGCCGGCCCCAGCCCCGTATACGGTCGCCGCGCCCGCTTGAGGCACCCGGCGCGCTGTCGCGGCGAGCCTGTAGCTCAGCGGTAGAGCATCTGACTTTTAATCAGGTGGTCGTGGGTTCGATCCCCACCGGGCTCACCACCCTGCGGCCCCGTAGGGCTGCACCGACGCCAGAGGAGATCAGTTCGTCATGCCGTCGGTAAGTGTCGTCAACGGTCGGGCGATCGTCATCGAGCAATTGTCGGCGCCGCAGCGCGTGGCCCGGTTCTTTCTGGCGCCATTCACACAGACTTGGCATCACCGCGACCTCGTGGAGGCGATCCTGCGTCGTGAGTTGCAGGAGCGCTTCAAGGGATCGGTCGCCGGCTGGGTGTGGGCGGTCATCGCGCCCCTCATGATGCTGGGCGTCTACGCGTTCGCCTTCACGACCACGACGAAGCTGCCCATCGAGGTGAGTGGCTCGCGTCTCGGATACGCGCTGTTCATCTTCAGCGGAATCATCGTCTTCAATTTCTTCTCGGAGGTCGCGTTTCGCGCGCCGATGTTGCTGCACGAGTATTCGCACTTCATCAAGCAGACGATCTTTCCGAGCCACATGCTGGCGATCATCTCGACCCTGCGGGCCACCGCGTATTCGGGTATCGCGCTCATTGTGATGATGCTGTTCCAGGTTCTGACCGGTCACGGGCTGCCCTGGACGTGTCTGCTCTTGCCACTGATATTGGTGCCGTACCTGATGTTCCTGATGGGTCTCGCCTGGATTCTCTCGGCGATCGGCGCGTTCACACGCGATGCCGGCTACCTAATGATGACCATCGTACCGCTCTTCATGTTCATCACGCCGATTTTCTTTTCCCACACCCAGTTGCCCGAGCCGCTCGATTTCTGGATCTATGCCAATGGGCTCACCGGCTTCGCCGAGGTGACGCGCGACCTGACGCTGCTCGGCAAGATCCCGTCGCTCGCGGTCTATGCTTGGACCATGTTCGTGTCGATCTTCACGTTCTATCTTGGCTACTGGTTCTTCGACAGGTATCGGAATGTCATCGTCGACGTCATCTGAGGTGGTGATCAGCGCCCGCCATCTTGGCAAGGCGTACCAGCTCTATCGCAACCGTAACGACTGGATGATGCAGGCGTTGTTCGGGTGGATCCGGAAGTTCTACAGGCCGTTCTGTGTGCTGCGCGACATCAACCTCGACGTGTACGCGGGCGAAAGCATTGGCATCGTTGGTCGCAACGGCTGCGGCAAGTCGACCTTGCTTCAGATCATCTGCGGCATGACACTGCCCAGCCATGGCGAGCTGCGTGTCACGGGCCGCATCGCGCCCGTCCTGGCACTGGGCTCGACCTTCGACCAGGAGCTCTCGGGCCGCGAGAACGTCATGATCGGCGGTGCGGTTCTTGGGCTGCGGCGGGCAGAGATTCTCCGCAAGTTCGACTCGATCGCCGAGTTCGCGGGGATCGGCGACTATATGGACCAGCCCTGCAAGCACTATTCGCTCGGGATGCGCACACGCTTGGCCTTTTCGATCTGCGCCCATGTCGACGCGGACATCCTCGTGGTGGATGAGGCACTGGCCGTGGGTGATGCGGCATTCCAGAAACGGTGCCTCGACTGGATCGATGAGTTTCGCAAGCGCGGTACCTTGCTCTTCGTCTCGCACTCCATCGCCGAGGTGCGTCGGCTTTGCACCAAGGCGATCTGGATTGAAGAAGGTCACGTCCGCCAGGAGGGCGACACCTACGAAGTGACCGCCGCATACGCGCGGGCGATCGAGCAAGAGCAGGACGACGCCCAGCGGTTCTCGCCGCAGGCAGCCTGACGGGCTCATGCCGACCGAGGCGCTGGGTTGGTTCGCCGCAGGCTGGTGCCTCCTCGCGAATTCAATCCATGTGGCCAGCACGATCCTTGCCCGTGGCGGCGGCGCGCGGCCAACTGGCCCGGGAATCCCGATCTCTCGACTGTCCGTCGTGGCGCCGATGCGCGGGGAAGGGGATGCGTCGCCCGAGTACCTCGACGCGCTGGCGGGCCTGCAGCGCGAGGGCGCGGAAGTCCTGATCTGCGTCGCCGACGCGAGCGATGGGGCCGCCGAGGTGGTGCGCCGCCACTGGCTGGACGCCGGCCAGGGCCACCCGCCGCTCCTGATCGGGGCACTCGAGACGTTCAATCCGAAGATGAACAACGCCGCGAAAGGCTTCGACATGGCGCGCGGAGACGTCGTGGCGCTGTGTGATGCCGGCGTTCTCCTCGACGGGGAGACTGTTGCGGGCGCGATGGGCGCGCTTTCCGGCCGCGTTGGCCTAGTCCTCGCGCTGAAATGGGCCGAGGCGGGGGAGGGCGCGGCGGCGGCACTTGAGGCCGCCTGGATCGACGGCCACCAGGCCCGCTTCCTCCTCGCCGCGGATCGTCTCGGGATCCCGGTTGCGTCGGGGGGGGTCACATTCATCGACCGGGCCACGCTCAACAGGGTCGGTGGCTGGCGCGGCTTCTTCGGATACATCGCGGACGACTACGCGATCGCGCGATCCGTGCGTCGCACGGGCCTGGGTACGCGCTTGTCGGCGTCGATGCCCCGTGTCCGCCTGGGTCGACGCTCATGGGCTGCGGTGTGGGATCGTCAGGTTCGCTGGGCCCGCACCCGCCTGCGCTTACCGGTGTGGCCACTGGTCATCTGGGAGCCAGCCGTGGGACTCGCATCGGCTGTGGCCGTCGGCCTAGCGGCCTTGTGCATACTGATCCCGGACGCCGGTTCGACAGAGGTCGCTGCCTATCTCGGGATGCAGATCGCGCTCTGGATGGCCGCCGAGTTCGCCTTTCTGACTGGGCACGACGCACGCGCCGGGTGGCGGGCGATCCTGGCGGGGCTCGCCCGCGAGTTGCTGACGTGGCCACTTCTGGCCACCGCGCTGCTCGGCCGCGACTTGGTGTGGCGGGGAAGCGACCTCGGGGGAGATTGGCGCCGGGGCGCCGCGCGAGATGGTGAACCGACGTGACCGAAGTCGTCGAACTGCGTCTACCGGAGCGGCTCGACTCGCGGTCGGCGCCGGAGTTCGAGCGCTCCGCGTTGGCGCTGGTCGTCGCGGGCGCGAAGCTGCTCGTTCGGGCTGACGATGTCGTCTACATGAGCGCGGCGGGCATTCGCACTCTGGTTCGCCTCTCCCGAGGTGCCATCGCGCGCGGCGCGAGCATGGCCATGACGGGCTTTGGCAAGGCGGCATCGGATTGCCTCGATGCCAGCGGGTTTGCCGGTGTTCTTCCGATCTTCGAGTCGCTTGACGAGGCCCGCCATGCGGCCGTGTCGGGTCGGGCCCGCCCGAGCTGAACGGCGACGCGCCTAGCGAACGGCGTTCGCGGCGACTCCGACGCCGGGGCCGCCGGCAACCCAGGTCTCCGGCAGGCAGCGATCGGGGAAGCCCCAATCTTCACCATTGACGACGCAGGTCTCCGGCCGCCTCATGAAGCGGCTCCAGTACCGATTGAGTTCGATGTCGGCCATGAACGGGATGCCCCTGCTGCGCAACCGGTCAAACAGCTGATTGGCCGCCTCTGGCGACCAACCCGCCGAATGGTCGATATGGTACATACGATATCTGGAATCGAGCGCGACTTCCCTGATCCCAACCGCCTGCGCGGCGTAGAGAAACACGGAGTCGAGGTGCCATGAATACATCGGCCATTCGGGATAGCCGCGAAGCCCGAACCAGTCGTCACGGGACAGAAGCGTGAAGTCGCCGCAGGCCATCGTGTGGGGCGGACGCAACATGGTGCGCCGTCCATTCAGTAGCCGACCGAGCCGGCGGGCAATCGAGCGGGGCTGCCAACCGGGGATCCAGATGCGAGATCTCTTCATCCAGACGCGCGATCTCTTGAGGTTCGGAGCAGAGACAACCAACTGCGCAAGCCTCGCGGCAGCGACGAGCTTCGCTACCGCCGGCAGTTGCGTTCGCGAAACCCGCCGCATCGACCTCCAGAAAAGTCGCCACTTGCGTTGGTATCGCGCCACCTGGCTTGTGGCGATCTTCGCCCTCCGAGCGAGCGTCACCCGGGGCTTGGTCTTCTTCTTCTTCTTGCCGTCGCCGGCCAATCCACCGGCAGCGGTCTTGGCCGCGATGCCGAGAAGCGCCGCCGCAAGGCGCTGCAACGTGGTAACCTTGGACCGATTGAATGGCATGGCGCGACGCTCGTGGTAGGCACCGTTCCTCGTTAAACCAAGTGCGTACCTGATGGCGCTCCACTGAAGGGCGCGCGTTTGTCGAGGCGCCAAGATGGTCTCGGTTGCCGTGTCGAAGATGCCGTTGCGAGTTTGGGAATAAAAGAACCGGGCACGACAATCCGCTAGCGTCACTGCGAAATCGGTGCTTCGAGCGACATCGGCCGGCACATCGAACCGGTCGACCCGGACCGACGTGCGAGGACTGAGCGAGTCCCGCAGGTAGCGTACGAGGTTGTCGTCCAGCAGGATGTCGACGTTGGTTGCCAGCACGAACTCGCCACGCGCGCGGCGGATGCCGACATTCTTGCCGAGCATCTGGAAGAGCGCCAACGCCTCGGAGTGTGGCAGGCTGCTGTGAACGTCGGCGGGGACGGTGACGATGCGCGCGGCGGCTGGCCCGGGGTCCGTGGGCCAGGTCAGCGCTTCAGCGAGGGGAGCACGATCAGGGGGCGGATTCCATTCGACGAGGATCAGCTCGGCGCGCAGCTGATGGCGTTTGCATTGCGCGAAGAAGCCGTCGACGAAGAGCTGCATGCGGCCGAGCATGTCGCCGCCGTGATTGTCGTTGCGAGACACCGCGACGACACTGAGGTGGGGTTCCGCGTCTCTCACCACGCCTCAGCGGGTCGCTGCGGCAGGCCCGTAGGCTCCATCCCGCCGATCCCCCATCTCTCGTCAGCCGATCCCGCTCGCGCGCCTCGGTCTCTGGAACTGCAATACACTTGATCGGCTCAGGCAGTGCGGCTGGTGTCTCAGGCAGAAAGCCCCGGATCGGATGGTACTATACTGGGGGGCTCCGGCCTGCAACCATCTCGGGTCGTGCAGCTTGCGCACACGTTGTAACACGCGGTAATAACCTGAGATCGGGTGTTGGGCGCAGCTACTGCATCCCTGACGGCCTTTTCCCACTATTCGTAGTAGTTTCCTGGCGATGTCGAAGCGGCTCTCACTGACGACGCGCATCCGAACCGTACTGGCTGCGGCCGGTCTGGCCGGTGTGGTCGCGGGTTGCGGTGCGGTGCCCGGCGATGGCCCTATTGTTGTGGGGTTTGCGTCGAACGATCCCAGGCTCCCGTTCGACCTGATCGACCTGCGGCCGGATACGGTCAGCCCGTATCGGGCAGCCACGATCGTCGATCGCCCGTCGGCGGTGCGCCGAAACTTCCCCTCAGGGGGATACCCCGTCGCTCCAGGAGATATACTCAAGGTCCGTGTCTTTGAGGCATACGAAGGCAACGTGTTCCCGGTGATATCGCGAGCCGGCAGCGATCTGGGCAATCAGCGCGTGCTGGATAACGGCACGATCACTGTTCCCTATGTCGGCGTTGTTCAGGTTGCCGGGCTGTCCCTTGAGGCCATCGAGGCACGCATCCTTGAACTCGCCAAGAAGCGCGCCCAGGATCCGCAGGTGGTGGTAGAGCGGGCCGCGGACCGTACGCACACGTTTACGGTCTCAGGCGACGTGAAGGCGGCGGGTCGGTTCTCGCTTCTTCAGGACGCTCGGTCGGTGCTCGACGCCATCGCCCTGGCCGGCGGCACCCAAGGTGCCGCGCACGAGAAGGAGGTCGTGTTGCGGCGCAACGGCGAGGTGGCCGCTCGCGTCCACCTGATCGATCTGCTTGCGGGTTCCGACATCGCCGTCCAGCGCGGCGACGATATCGTCGTGCGCAATAACCCTCTGCAGTTCACGGTGCTTGGCGCGGTCGCCAAGGCCGGCAACATCCCCATCGACAGGCCAGCGCTGAACCTCATGGAAGCGCTCGCGTCCGCCGGAGGTCTCGTCGATGAACGTGCGAACCGGACGGGTGTTTTCGTCTTTCGCCAGGGCGAGGCCGCCGTCAATCCCTCCGCAAGGCCGAAGGTGTTCCAGCTTGACCTGCTGCAGCCGGTCTCGGTTTTTGTCGCGCAGCAATTCGGCGTCCTGCCATCGGATGTGATTTACGTGACCAATGCGCCTCTCCACGAGTACAACAAGGTGATTGCCGCACTGTACCGCTCGCTCGCGGTGTTCTCCGTCTCGCGGGGTGCCGCCGTCTCGAGCACGTTCTGAGCGAATGGGTTCGCAAGGCAAGGTATGCTGAAGGCATGACGGAACCTCGGTCCATATGGCTGAAGTCGGTCGGCGGTCTCGCTTTCTCCGCGCTGGCGGTGATCGCGGTCTGGTGGGGTGTCGGCTGGCCCGGTGTCGAAGCGCAGGTCGCGGCGAAGCCCGCCGCGCCGCTGACCTCGCGCGGCTTCACCGACGCGCCGACCGGCACCGCGCTGCTGGCAGGCGACTCGGCCGGCGGCATGGCGCTCAAGGAGTTGCGCGTGGAAGAAGGCCAGCGTGTGAAACGGGGCGATATCGTGGCCGTCCTGTCGGGGTTCGACCGCTTTGACGCGCTGGTCAAGAGCGCCAATGCCGAGCGCGCCAACGCCGCCGCGCGCCTCGCGTCGATCAACGGTGATATGCGCTCCGCCGAAGTCGCCGCCCAGGAGATCCGCGTTCGCTCCTCGGCATCGCAGCTGCGCCTCACCACCCTCGAGGTCGCCCGCAGCAGCAAGGCTCCGGATGCGCGTCAACTCGAGATCGACCTGGCTCAGCTCACTCTCGATCGCGAGCAGGCGATCCTTCGCCAGATGTTGGCCGCGCAAGAGGATGACCGCACGAGGGCGCAGTTCGAACTTGCGGCGGCGGAGGCGAAGGTCGAACACGCGCGCGCGGCCCTGGAGACGGCCCTCGTGCGCTCGCCCGTCGACGGCGTGGTCGTCGTGGTCTACGCCCGGTCCGGCGAGCGCGTGCCTACCAGCGGCATTCTCAAGGTGATCGACCTCTCGCGTATGCGCGTCTTGGCCGAAGTCGACGAGGTCCATCTCGACCGCCTCCGGCTCGGCGGCCGCGTCGACATCGCGTTCCGCGGAAGCTCAAGGGTTCACGGTGGGCAAATCGTGCGTATCGTGCCGGCGGTCAACCGCATGCGTCGGGCGGATCCCGAAGGTGCGTCCTCGAGCGACGCCCGTGTCGTGCAGATCGAACTCGCGGTGGACGACGTCTCGGCGATTCCCCAGATCGTGGGGCGCGAGGCGCGGGTCACCTTCAATTGACCGCCGCGTCCCCGGCCCAGAGCCGGTCCGGCCTTCTGAAGTGGATGCGCTGGCCCGGCGGGGGGAAGAGGCGCCCGCCCTTCGCCGGTTTGCGCGAGGCTTCGGTGATCGCCTCGCGGATGCCGCTGGGTCGCCAGCAGCTCGGGCGCCAGCGCACGAGCACCCTGCTCGCACTTGCCGGGGTCACCGCCAGCCTTGTGGTGATTTTCGCCCAGCTCGGAATCGAGCGCGCCGTGTACGATTCGTCTGTTCGCATCCATCGGGCGGTCGTTTCGCCGCTCGTGCTGGTGCCGCCAGGCTTCAAGTCCATGCAATTGCACGCCGAGGTTCAGACATCGGCGTCGGACATCGTGTCGGCACACCCCGAGGTCGCGGTCGCGACACCGCTCACGTTCGGGATCATGTCGCTTACGCACGCCGGCATGGCCGCATCGCGCCGCATCGCCTGGTACGCCATCGACGTTGAGCGTCCGGCGATCGCTGTGCCCGGGCTTGCCGATTCGCTGCACAAGTTGCGGGTGCCACGCACGCTGCTGTTCGACGCGCTTTCCCGGCCGGTTTACGGCGATCTCCTGCAACGAATGTCGACTGCCGATGAGGTGCTGCTGCTGGGGCCGCCGGACGCGCGAATGCTGCTGCGCGAGATGTTCGCCGTGGGTGCCATGCGGATCGGCCCCAACGTCCTGAATGACGGCAATGTGCTGATGTCCGACCACTCCATGGTCGAGCTTTTTGGCTCCTGGTACGCCGACCGACCGGCACTGGTCGGACTGGGTGTCCGGCCCGGCGTCGATCTCGGGCGTCTGGCGGATGAACTCAACAAGGCGCTCGCCGGGCGGGGTGAAGTCATCACCCGCGCGGAGCTCGAGCGTCGTGAGCGCGCCTACTGGTCGCGCGAAACACCCGTCGGGTACATCACCGACATGGGCTTCATTCTGGGTCTTATGATCGGAATGGTGTTCATCTACTACGCCCAGTACCAGATCATCCGGACCTACCTGCCCGAGTACGCGATCCTGAAGAGCCTCGGCTACGGTTGGTGGTTCTTCTTCTGCATGGTGGGCCAGATCGGCGCGGCCATCATCACGCCGGCCTTCCTGGTGGCGCTGGCGCTCGGTCGCGGGGTGTACGCGGCGGCCGAGAGCGCGATGCACCTGGGCCTGTCCATGGGGTTGCGTGAGATGGGCGTCGCGCTGACGGCCGCTCTGATAATGACCGCGGTCTCCA
>Ga0194119_10000148_pt1 | contig 137805 bp, 102 predicted proteins | sample TA2MahC100mmetaG_FD_148620 | JGI IMG/M metagenome (GOLD analysis project Ga0194119, IMG submission 148620) | Freshwater microbial communities from Lake Tanganyika, Tanzania - TA2015018 Mahale Deep Cast 100m | ecosystem: Environmental > Aquatic > Freshwater > Lake | place: Tanzania: Lake...
TGTGTGAGTCCCCTCTTTTCCCCTCGGCGTTCCCGCATCCCGGTGTGAGTCCCCCGCCCCACGGGGCACCAGGATGAATCCCGTGTCGAGGTCTCCCAAGACCTCCGAACATCGGCCCTGATGTGACACGTGGTGCAGTCCGATCCCTGCACAGATCACAGCATCGAGCCGATCCTCGGCCTCCTTGGTCCACGATCGGTTCAGCAGTTCCTTGAGCAGGGGGCTGGATTCGAGGGACGGGAACAGGACAGGCCGGTGTTCGGAGAGCAAGGCCTGCAGCCTCCGGAATTCCTGGCGTCGGGAGGCGACGGGACCGCGCTTGTACTTGAGGATCTGGTCGAGTCCGAAGAACCGCACGAGCGCGGCATGCGGGTAGACTTCGACCATCTGGCGGCCCGGGTTGCCCGTCTCCCAGCCGATGCCGATCCCGAGGGCGCTCAGCCGGGTCACCAGCCGCAGCGGCCGGGCGCACAGACGCTGGTTCGAGGGATGACAACCGGCGTGCTGTCGACCGAAGACCCGGTGCGACTCGCGGTCGACCGGACGGGACCCCGTGGCGTTGGGACACACGACCGGGGCATCGATGAGGAGCAGGGCGGGTTCCGACCGGGGCGCGGACTGTTCGATCCACCCCAGCAGGGCCTCGTCGCCCTGGACGCGTCGGCTGTCCACCAGACGCGCCGAGGTGTCGGTTACTTCGAGGAGCGCCACACCGTCGGGATTCCGATCCCCCCACGCGAGGTCCAGTCCAAGGATCCGCATGGGGAGTCCGTTCCTCGGTTCAGGTGGGCATCTGGAGCCCGATCTTCGACGCGACCTGGGCGACGTCCTTGTCGCCGCGACCGGAGAGGTTGACGATGATGATCTCATCCTTGGACATCTTCGGAGCCCGCTCGATGCATTCGGCCACGGCGTGTGCCGATTCGAGTGCGGGGATGATGCCCTCCAGGCGGGCCAGCCTCATGAACGCCTCGAGGGCCTTGTCATCGGTCGCGTAGGCATACTCGACCCGTCCCTGGTCGTGGAGCCACGCGTGCTCGGGTCCAACCGCGGCGTAGTCGAGTCCGGCGCTCACGCTGTGGGTGCTCTGGATCTGGCCGAACGTGTCCTGGAGGATGTAGCTGCGGGTCCCCTGGAGCACGCCGAGGGATCCGCCGTGGAACCGGGCGGCATGCTGTTCGGGCAGGATGCCGAGTCCGCCGGCTTCGACCCCGCACATGCGCACCGACGGGTCGTTCAGGAACGGATAGAAGAGTCCGATGGCGTTGGACCCGCCGCCGACGCAGGCGAGCAGGAGATCGGGCAGGCGGCCTTCCTTCTCGAGGATCTGTTGGCGGGCCTCGTCGCCGATGATCCGGTGGAAGTTCCGCACCATGAGCGGGTAGGGGTGGGCCCCGTAGGCGGTGCCAAGGATGTAGTGGGTGCTGCGGACGTGGGTGACCCAGTCACGCATGGCCTCGTTGACCGCCTCCTTGAGCGTGCGTTGTCCCGCCTTCACCGGCACGACCTCCGCGCCGAGCATCTTCATGCGGTAGACGTTCAACGCCTGGCGTTCGCAGTCGACCGCCCCCATGTAGATGACGCACTGCAGACCGAACATCGCGGCTACGGTCGCAGTGGCGACGCCGTGCTGTCCGGCACCGGTCTCCCCGATGACCCGGGTCTTGCCCATGCGCTTGGCGATGAGGGCCTGGCCTAGGGCGTTGTTGATCTTGTGGGCACCGGTGTGGAGCAGGTCCTCGCGCTTGAGGTAAATCTTGGCACCACCCAGTTCCTTCGTGAGGCGTTCAGCCAGATAAAGCCGGGTGGGGCGTCCGACGAACTCGCGGAGGTAGTACGACAGCTCCTTCTGGAACTCGGGATCCTGCTGGGCGCGGAAATACTCCTCCTCGAGCTGCTGGAGCGGGAACCAGAGGGTCTCGGGGACGTAGCGTCCGCCGAACAGACCGAAGCGTCCCTGGGCGTCAGGGATCTCCGGGGAGGCGAAGGGCTGCGGGGTCGGTGCCGTCATTGGCGGAACCCTACCGCTGGTTCCAGATCCCGGAAACCCCGAATCCTGGGGCGGCCCGGCCCTCGGTCTCAGTCCACGCCAAAGCACCACACCTGATGGCAGCCATGGCGCTCGGTATCCCGGCACTCCCCGAGGCCTGCATCCCGCGCCAGGGCGCGGATGCCGCTGTCGGTCTCCGGAAAGTCACAGGTCCGGATGTGGTCGAGGATCTCGACGATGTCCCGCCCGGCCAGCGCCCCCCAACGGTTCCGGATCTCGCCCTCGAAGCGGTCGAGGAAGGTCGCGCGGTCCTCGCCTTCCTCCCGGACGACATCGATGAGCAGAAACAGTCCCCCCGGTCGCAGGCAGGCCCGGATGGACCGGAACAGGGCCGCCTTCGAGGCGATGTCGAGGTGATGGATGGCGAACGCCGAGAACACGACGTCCGCCGGCCCGCTTGAGGGGTCCAGGGTGAGATCGGCGTTCACGAGCCGGACTCGTTCGCCCGGGCGAGTCCGAGGGCCTGTGAGGACAGATCGTACCCCGATAGGTGGACGGCGGATGATCCCGCAGGACCTCGGCAAGGTGGCGGGCGCTGCCACAACCGAAGTCGAGCAGATCGAAGTCCCTCCCGGCAGACCAGCGGTCAAGAATCCGCGCGGCCCGGTCGTGCAGTTCCCGGTGGAACATGTAGTTCTGGTCCAGGACCACGTCGTAGGGGGTCCAGGCTTGGAAGAGCGTGGGTACGGGCTCCATCGGGCGGAGATCCTGCCGACGCGGTGCTTCCAGGTCAGTCCCGAAGCGCCCGGGTGCGGGGCGAGGTGGGATTCCGGATTTGGGATTGGATGGGGTGCATCGAGTCGACAGGTTTACGGGAGTCACGACCTACCCCGACCTCCGATGAACCTTCTCCGACCCTCTCCCTCCCGTCTTCTCGTCCGACTCGGATCCCTGCTGGCGCTGTCCCTCTTGGGACTGGGTGCCGCAGGTCATGCCGAGGAGGAGGCCTTCCATTGCCGCTGGTGCACCGCATCCGGACAGCGCCTCGCCGCGGGCCGGGCCGCCTCGGGATCCGTCCCGCAGTACACCCCGAGCCGGGAGATCGACATCCTCCACCTCGCCATCGACGTCACCCCCGACTTCAAGACCCGCACCGTCGACGGTGTCACCACCGTCCGCTTCAAACCCATCGCGATCCCGCTGAAGGAACTGCGCCTGGACGCCGAGGCGATGCGGATCGACTCGGTCACCGCCACGGACCCCGTGGCGCGCTGGATCTATGACGACCATCAGGTGACCGTGGTCTTCGACAGACCGGTCCCCCCGGATCACGAGGTCACGGTGACGCTTCGGCACCATGCGGAGCCGACGCAAGGGTTGTACTTCCGAACCCCGGAGATGGGCTATCCGGAGGGCGACGCGCATCTCTGGACGCAGGGCGAGGCGATCGAGGCCCGCCACTGGTTTCCCTGCTACGACGCCCCCAACGAGAAGTTCACCTCCGAGGTCACCTGCCGCGTTCCCGAGGGGATGGTGGTCCGATCGAACGGCCGTCAGGTGTCCTCGACCCCGGAGGCCGGCACCGGGCGGGTGGCGGTGACCTGGGCCCAGGAGAAGCCCCACGTCAGCTACCTGATCTGCCTCGTCGCCGGCCATCTCCGTGCGGTCGAGGACCGCTATCGCGACATCCCGCTGGCCTTCTGGACCCCGGCCAGCCGGATCCAGTACGCCCCGTCGTCGTTCCAGGACACCCGCTCCATGATGGGCTTCTTCGAGAAGGAGCTGGGCGTGCCGTTCCCTTGGGCGAAGTACGACCAGATCGCGGTCGACGACTTCGTGGCCGGTGGCATGGAGAACACGAGCATCACGGTCCTGACCGACCGGACGCTCTTTCCGGCGGAGTCGGCCCCGGTCCGGAGCAGCCGGGGTCTGGTGGCTCATGAGCTGGCCCACCAGTGGTTCGGGGATCTGGTGACGTGTCGCGACTGGAGCCACCTGTGGCTGAACGAGGGGTTCGCCACCTACTACGATGCCCTCCAGGCCCGGGATCAGCTCGGCCAGGATGAGTTCCAGCTCGCGATGCTGGAGCGGGCCCGTGCGGTCCTGGGAACCACGGATTCCACGCCGATCGTCTGGCGGGGCTACACCCAGCCGATGGACCAGTTCGGGTACCGCGCCTATCCGAAGGGGTCGTGGGTGCTCCACATGATCCGGTCCCAGCTCGGCGAGGACCTCTATCGTCGGGCGATCACCACCTATCTCCAGCGGCATGCGCTCGGGGTCGTCGAAACGTCCGACCTCCAGCGGGTGCTCGAGGAGGTGTCGGGACGCAGCTGGGACCGGTTCTTCGACCAGTGGCTGTACCACGGACATCACCCGGAGCTTCAGATCGACCAGTCGTGGGATGATCAGACCCGGCTCGCAAAGGTCACGGTCCGCCAGGTCCAGAAGCTCAGCGACCAGGTCCCGCTGTTCCAGTTCCCGCTTCCGGTCCGGTTTGTGACGGCGCAGGGCGTGGTCGACCAGACCCTGGAGGTCGCGGGCCAGAGCCAGGACTTCCACATTCCGCTGCCCGCACCCCCGGATCGGGTCCGGATCGACCCCGACCAGACCGTCCTGGCCAAGATTACGTTTGATCCGCCGGAGGCGATGCTCCGGCGGCAGCTCCAGGACACCAACGACGTCGTCGGGCGGATCCTTGCGGTGGAGGCCTTCGGTCGACGCCAGAGCCGTGCCGCGGTCGAGGCGCTCAAGGAGGCGCTCAACTCGGACCCCGTCCACGCGGTGCGCACGGAGTCGGCCCAGGCGCTGCGGTCGATCCATTCCGATGGGGCGTTCGAAGCGTTGTCGGCCTCGCTCGACCAGCCGGATCCGCGGGTCCGGATCGCGGTGCTGAACGCCCTCGGAGGATTCCATCGGGAACAGGTGGCCGTGTTGGCGGAGTCCCGGCTCCGGAACGAGACCCACCCGGATGTCCGCGTGGCGGCGATCCGTCTGCTAGGGCATCCCGCCCGCACGGGTGGGGGGCTTGAGCTGATCTCGTGGCTGGGCACCAATTCCTTCCGACAGCAGATCGCGGGTGCGGTCCTGGGGGTGCTGCGCGACCGGGAGGATCCTGCCGTGGTGCCGGATCTCCTGAAGTTTTTCCAGGAACGGGGCGCCTCGCTCCCCACCGACGTTCAGGGAACCGGTGTCTCGACCCTGGCCTGGCTCGCGCGCAACGAGACGGACAAGTCGGCGGTCCGGGACTACCTCGTGTCCCAGGTGAACGACGCGCGTCCGCAGCTCCGTCGTGCCGTCCTGGGAGCCCTCGGCACCCTGGGTGACCCGCGGGCGGTCCCGGTCCTGGAGACCTTCGCCCGGGCGTCGCGGTCAAGTCCCGAGCAGAGGACCGCCAGCTCCGCCCTGGAACGTCTCAGGAACGAGCGTCGTCCCGCTGTGGAATTCGAGGAACTGCGTCGGGAGGTCCTGGACCTCCAGCGCTCGGAACGGGAGCTGAAGGAGCGGGTGGAGACCCTCAGGAAGACCTGGGACGCGAAGATGACCTCGCCGGCCACCCCGTCGCCGGCCTTCGGGAAGAAGGCCCGCCGCTAGCCCACGAAGACTCCAGTGTCCCGGACCAGCCTCGAGCTCCGGCAACACGTCCACGATCCTCCCCAACCCACAAGCCCTGCGATCCCAATGAACCCGGAGACCTGCCCCCAACCCTCACGCGAGAGCCTCCCAAGGTGGCAGGTCGCCGTGTCGCTGGCCGGTGCCGTCGGATTCCTCGCCTCCTGCACCATGTCCCAGTCCACCCGCACCTCCCCCCTCCCGCCGCCGCCGATCGCCCGCCAGGTGGAACACCTCTCCACCTGGCATGGTGAGACGGTCAACGACCCGTGGTTCTGGCTGCGCGAGAAATCGAATCCGGAGGTGGTCCGCCATCTCGAGGCCGAGAACGCCTACACCGAGGCGTCGACCGTCCAGGAGAAGGCCTTCGGCGAGGCGCTCTACCAGGAGATGCTGTCCCGCATCCAGCAGACGGACCTGACCGTGCCTCTCCAGCGTGGGGACTTCGTGTACTATTCGAGGACCGAGGAAGGGCAGCAGTATCCGATCCAGTGCCGCCGGCGGGCTGGGACCGACGGCAAGGCGGCTCCGGACGCGGTGGAGGAGGTGCTGCTCGACCTCAACGCGCTCGCCGTGGGTCATGGCTTCCTCTCGCTCGGAGGATTCGATGTCAGCGACGACGGGCGCCAGCTGCTCTACAGCACCGACACCACCGGGTTCCGCCAGTACACGTTGTATCGGAAGGACCTCGTCACCGGCGAGACCACGAAGGCCCTTGCGGAACGGGTCACCTCGTTCGAGTGGTCCGCCGACGGTGGATCGGTCCTGTATGTGACCGAGGACGCCGTGACCAAGCGCAGCAACCAGCTGTGGCGTCTGCGGCTGGATGGCGGACGTCCCGAGAAGGTCCTCGAGGAGCCGGATGAGCTGTTCTCCGTGGAGGTTGGCCGCACCAAGGATCGCCGTTGGTTCGTGTGCTCGTTCCAGAGCACCGACACCTGGGAGCAGCGCCTGCTGCCGGCCGACGGGCCGACCGGGACATTCCGGTCGGTGCTGCCCCGGGCCAAGGGGCACAAGTACGACGTCGAGCACCGAGACGGTGTGCTGTTCCTGCGGACGAATCGGGAGGCGAAGAACTTCCGGGTGGTCACCGCGCCGGTGGACGCCCCGGAGCGATGGACCGAGCTGGTGCCGCACCGGTCGGACGTCCTGGTCGAGGGCCTGGAGGTCTTCCGGGACCACCTGGTGATCCAGGAGCAGCGCGAGGCCCTGATGCGACTGCGGATCCATGACCGTCGCACGGGCGCATGGCGGGAGGTTGGATTCCCGGAGCCCGTGTACGCGGCCCAGGTCACCGGCACTCCCGAGCTGGGGGCCTCCGCGTTCCGGCTCTCCTACCAGTCGATGGCCACGCCGCAGGGGGTGTACGACGTCTCCCTGGCGGACGGGTCCTTGACCCTGCTCAAGCGCACGCCGGTGCTCGGGAGGTTCGATCCGGCCGACTACGTGACCGAACGGCGCTGGGTGACGGCTCGGGATGGGGTGCGGGTTCCGCTTTCGCTTCTCCGACGGCGTGATGTGAAGCCCGACGGAACGGCTCCGTGCCTTCTGTACGGCTACGGGTCCTACGGGCTCGGCATGGACGCCGGGTTCTCCATCGCCCGGCTCTCGCTGGTGGATCGCGGCATGGTCTACGTGATCGCCCACATCCGGGGCGGCAACGAGCTTGGCGAGGGCTGGCACGACGACGGCATGCTGCTGCGGAAGAAGAACACGTTCTTCGACTTCGTGGACTGTGCCGAGGCCCTTGTGAGGGACGGCGTCTGCGCCCCGGACCGCCTGGTGATCGAGGGAGGGAGCGCCGGGGGGCTGTTGATGGGGGCGGTGGTCAACCTGCGTCCGGACCTGTTCCGGGCCGTCCACCTGGCGGTGCCGTTCGTGGACGTCATGAACACGATGTTGGACGCCAGCCTACCGCTGACGGTGGGCGAGTATCTCGAGTGGGGAAACCCGAACGAGAAGTCGGCCTTCGACTACATGCGGTCCTATAGTCCCTACGACAACCTGAAGCGCGGCGACCATCCCGCCATGCTGGTGACCACAAGCCTGAACGACAGCCAGGTGATGTACTGGGAGCCGGCCAAGTATGTGGCGAAGCTGCGGACGTTGAAGACCGATGACCGACCGCTGCTGCTCAAGTGCAACATGGGAGCCGGCCATGGTGGCGCGAGTGGCCGATACGACCGGCTGAAGGAGGTGGCCTTCGAGTACGCGTGGCTGATGTCCCAGGTGGGCCTCCGGCGTTGAGCGGTGGCCGTTGGCCGGCGGTTGAGCGCGGCGACACCACCGGAGGCGGGGATCCGACGCCGTGCATCCCGGCAGGGAGCCCAGCCCGGTCCTCCAATCCCCCGCTTCCGGAAATCTTGTTTCCCCGGGCCGGGTCGGAGGCCTAGGGTCCTACCAACACTTTTCTACACCATGTCGAGCATCGGAAAATTGATGAGGCAGGCGACGCGCATGCAGCAGCAGATGGAGCGCGTCCAACAGGAACTGGCCAACAAGACCGTCGAGGGCATCGCCGGAGGCGGAGCCGTCAAGGTGGTGGCCAAGTGCGATCAGACCCTCCTCTCGATCAAGATCTCACCCGACGCCGTCAATCCGTCCGACGTCGCCTTCCTTGAGGATCTGATCCTGACCGCGACCAACCAGGCGCTCAATCTCGCCAAGGAGACCGCGAACAAGGACATGGGCGCGATCACCCAGGGGATGAGCGTCCCGGGTCTGTTCTGAGCGTCCTTGCGCGGGTGGAGGAGGGAAGGGGGGACGCCACAGGGACTTGTCTCCCGGGAGTCGTGTTGCCCCGTGTTGCCCCGTGGTGCCGGGCCCGCGGTAATTCCTAGCGGAGCTTGTCGGGATTGAGCGCGCGCAGGTCCTTCGGCAGGAAGAGCCCGTCCTTGCGGATCAGTTCGCCGTCGAACCACACCTCGCCGCCGCCCCATTCCGGGCGCTGGATCAGCACCATGTCCCAGTGCACGGCCGACCGGTTGCCGTTGTCGCAATCCTCGTAGGCCTGTCCGGGCGTGAAGTGCAGCGATCCGGCGATCTTCTCGTCGAACAGAATGTCGCACATCGGGTTCTTGATGTAGGGGTTGAACCCGAGGCTGAACTCGCCGATGTAGCGGGCTCCGGCGTCGGTATCGAGAATCTCGTTCAGGCGTTTCTCGTTGGAGCCCGTCGCCTTGACGATCCGGCCTTGGGAGAACTCGAGGCGGATGTTCTCGAACTTCGTGCCGGCGTAGATCGTGGGGGTATTGAACTGGATGGTGCCGTTGACGGAGTTCTTCACCGGGCAGGAGAAGACCTCGCCATCCGGGATGTTCCGGGTGCCCTCGCAGGGTTTGGCACCGATGCCCTTGATGCTGAACCGCAGGTCGGTGCCGGGGGACCTCAGGTGCACCTGGTCGGCCTTCTGCATCCGCCGCGTCAGCGGCTCCATGGCCTTGGCCATCTTGCGATAGTCCATGGTGCAGACATCGAAGTAGAAATCCTCGAACGCCTCGGTGCTCATGTTGGCGGCCTGGGCCATGGAGGGGTTCGGCCAGCGGAGCACGCACCACTTGGTCTTGTTGACCCGATGGTTCAGCACGGGACGCAGGGTCTTGGAGTAGAGCTGGAGACGGTCGGCGGGGACGTCGCTCGACTCGCTGGCGTTGTGGGCGCCGCGGATGGCGATGTAGGCCTGCATCTTCTTCATCCGGTTCATCTCGAGGTCCCGGATGAGTTCCGCGTGCTTCGGGTCGGTGGCCCGCTGCTGCTCCCGGATGAGGCGGCTGTGCCGGGCCTCCACGATGGGGGTCGCCCCGGCCGCCCGGGTGGCCCGCATCAGCGCAACGCCCATCTCATCGGGGACATCGATCAGGTCGATCAGGATGTTCTCCCCCTTCTTCAGGGTGCAGGAGTAGTTGATGAGGAGGTCGGCAAGCCGGTCGCAGCGGGAGTCCTTCATGGCGGTCGAATAATTGACCGGGATCAAAACACATCAAGCGGGTCCGCCCCAGTTCAAAACCGGCAGGCCTCCAAGCCCCATCAGGGCAGGGTGGAGGTCCGCTCAATCTGCGCCATCGGCCGGACCCGGCGCAACACGGATCCTTGGGAGAATCCGCCCGGGGCGCGCTTCTTCTCTGGGCACGTTCCCGTAGCTGGAGCACCCTCGCTCGGGCCGTCGGACCGGGTCCCGGGTGGGCCCCTTGAAACACCGTCCGTCGACAGACCGGACGACAGCCGACCCATTCCCGGGCCGCTGCCGAATCCATCCTCTCCCATGCACCGCAAACACCTTGGCGCTTTGGTTCTGGCAGCAGCCCTGTTCTGGTCCCTCGGACTCGGCTTGGAGGCCCAGCCCGTCGCCTCGGCCGCGCAGACCCCCACGCCAAGGCGCCAGGAGGTGCATGCCGCCATCGAACGAGGTCTCGTCTTCCTCCAGAAGGCCCAGAATCCGAACGGCTGGTGGTCCACGCCCGACCAGCCGGCGATCACCGCCTTGGTCCTGACGACCCTGAATCTGGAGCCGACCGGACGGTATCAGCGGAGCCGAACCTCCGAGATGAATCGGGGGTACGACTATCTCCTCTCGTGCGCGAGGCCCGACGGATCCATCCAGGCGGCCGGGCTGGCAAACTACAACACCTCCTTGGCGCTGATGGCGTTGACCTCGGCGGCGGACACGAACTTCCTGCCGGTGGCCGTGAAGGCGCGCGAGTTCCTCGCCAGCACCCAGGTGGACCTCGGCGTCAAAGGGACGAACGATACGCCCTTCGACGGAGGTGTCGGTTATGGGAGCAAGTACCTGCACTCCGACATGAACAACACCCTGGTGGCCATCGAAGCCATGCGGGCTTCCGAGACCCTGTTCCCGAGGGATTCTTCCGCGCGTGCCTTGCCGATGCCGGATCTGGACTGGAAGGCGGTGGTCCGGTTCCTCGAAAACTGCCAGAACCTTCCGGGCACGAACGTCTTCGATCGGGTGTCGACCGATCCGAGGGACCGGGGCGGCTTCTTCTACTACCCGGGCCACAGCATGGCGGGAGGCGTCACCAATGCGGTGACGGGAAAGGTGGCCCTGCGCAGCTACGGCAGCATGAGCTACGGCGGTCTGTTGAGCTACCTCTACGCCAAGTTGGGCAAGGAGGATCCTCGGGTGTTGGCCGTAAAGGACTGGCTTCGGGCGAACTACACCCTCGAGGAGAATCCCGGGATGGGGCAGCAGGGCTACTTCTACTATCTGCATCTGCTGACCAAGGCGCTGACCGCCTCCGACGAGGATCGTCTCCGGCTGTCCGATGGTTCCGAGGTCTCCTGGCGGGATCAGGTTGCAGCGCGCCTGCTCCGACTTCAACGCGCCGATGGCTCATGGGGGAATGCCGAACCTCGATGGTGGGAGGCGGATCCCATCCTCGCCACCTGCTATGCCCTGATGACGCTGGAAATGCTCGAGTGGAGGCTGCCGTGATCCAGGACTTCCACGACCGAACCCAGGCCGGTCCAGCGTTCGGGGCCAAGCCGTGCCCTGGTTTCGGGATATTGGGATTCCGGCGGCTTTTGGCGGTTCTGGCGTTGCCCAGCCTTGTGCTCGGGGTCGAGGAACATCCCCCCCTCACAAACTCCCCGACCGGGGTTCAGGCCCGGTCCTCCGCCGCGGCTGCGGTGGAAAGACTCAAGTTTCCCGGGCTCACCATCAACCTCGAGGAGCGTTGCGTGGATGTGGAGGCGTCCGTGTGCCTTCGACGTGGACCACTGGAACTGGTGGCGTGTACCCGAGGCACGAAGGAGCATGAGTCCATCGTTGTGGTCGGGGCCAGGCCGATGCATCTCCATGCGGCGCTCCTGCTGCTGGGAGCCAAACCGGGAAGTCCGGCCACGCGCCAGCAGGATGGGGCTCAGGGTGACCGGTGGATCGATGTCCCACCCCGGGGCGGTCCGGTGGACGTCTTCCTGGTGTTGAAGGGGGAGGGCGGGACAGCAGTGGAGCACCCGATCAGCGAATTCATCCTTCGGTCTCCCCGGAGGTCCGATGCCTCCGCGGATCCGGTGCCAAAGCGCCTCTCCAACACCTTTCTGTTTGCAGGATCCATCGTGCAGGGCGACGGTTTGGGTATTCGCCGGTATCTGTGCGACGAGAGCGGAAACGTGATCTCGCTCTCGAGCTTCGGCGACGAGGTGCTGTGCCTGCCAGCGATCCACAGTCACGACAACGACGCGCTTCCGTGGCAGGTCAACCCCGCCCTCCTGCCCGAGGTGGGTTCAAGCGTCCTTCTCCGACTTCGCCCGCAACGTCCACCGGACACCAAGGCCGCACCGCGCCCCGAATTCCCCTCGAATCCCATCCAGGTGAATCCCCGCAAATGAGGGTTGTCCACGTCTATCCCCCCTCCCGTTGGAACCTTCCCGCAAGCCAAGGGTCCTGAGAATCACCTCGAGGCGAGGCCAGAACCTCCGCAACGCTCCCCGTCCAATCCATGACGACCTGTCTCCGAACGCTCCTGCTCCTCGCTCTGCTGGCGGTCCTGGCGTCCGCTCGGGCCGCTGCCAGGAGCCAACCCTTGGCGATCCCCGATCTGACCCAGGGTGATGCCATTCCAAAGGGCGAGAGGCATGACTGGAATCTGGGTCCCACCGGACTGCGCGGTTGGATGTTCTGCGACCAGATGGTGACCACGGATGCGCGACAGATCGCCGTCACCGAGGTCGGGAAAGGGTCCCCCGCCGAGGGCCTTTTTGTCGTGGGTGATGTCCTCCTCGGAGTCGGTGGCAAACGCTTTTCCACGGATCCGCGCACCGAGTTCGGCAGGGCGGTGACCCATGCCGAATCCGCGGCGGGCGACGGACGAATGACCCTGACCCGCTGGAGGGCTGGCCAGGTGGAGGAGGTCGTCGTCCGTCTTCCGGTGCTGGGCAGCTACAGCGCCACCGCCCCCTATGGATGCGACAAATCCCGTCGCATCCTGGAACACGGGTGTCGGGTTCTGGCCGGGAAGGTGTCCAAGGCCCAGCAGCAGGACGATCCCATCGTGCGATCCCTCAATGCGTTGGCCTTGTTGGCCAGCGGAGATCCCCGGTGGCTTCCGCTGGTCCGGACAGAGGCCCAGTGGGCGGCCGACTTCTCGGAGCGGTCGATGCAGACCTGGCACTATGGCTACGTCATGATCCTGCTCTCCGAATATGGGATGGCGACCGGCGACCGGTCAGTCCTGCCAGGCCTCAGGCGTCTCGCGCTGGAGGCCGCCGCCGGCCAGGGCGCGGTCGGTTCGTGGGGCCATGGGTTCGCGAGACCGGATGGTCGCCTTGGCGGCTATGGGATGATGAATTCCCCAGGAATCCCCCTGACCCTCGGCCTCGTGCTGGCACGCGAGGCTGGCGTCGATGACCCGGAGGTGGCGCGCGCCATCGAACTCAGCACCCGCCTTCTGCGCTTCTACATCGGCAAGGGGGCGATTCCCTATGGCGACCACCATCCCTGGATCGAAACCCACGAGGACAACGGCAAATGCGGAATGGCCGCCGTCCTGTTCAGCCTTCTCGGAGAGGCCGACGGCGCCGAGTTCTTCTCCCGCATGAGCGTCGCCTCCCATGGAGCGGAGCGCGACACCGGGCATACGGGCAATTTCTTCAACCTCCTCTGGGCGATGCCGGGCATCGCCCAGTCAGGACCCCACGCCACCGGGGCGTGGATGAAGGAGTTTGGCGCCTGGTATTTCGATCTCGCCCGCCGATGGGACGGCACGTTCTCCCATCAGGGTCCGCCCGAGCCGGACCCCGACAGCTATGAGGGTTGGGATGCCACCGGGGCCTTCCTCCTGGCCTACTCCATGCCGCTGAAAAATCTCCACCTGCACGGCAGGGGTTCGGGCGTCGCTCCCAGGATGGACGCCGCAGCGGCGCAGGCCCTCCTCGAGGAGGGCCGTGGCTGGGACAACAAGGATCGCCACGGCACCTACGACCGCCTCGGCACCGATGCGTTGATGGTGCGTCTGGGCAGTTGGTCGCCGGTGGTCCGAGAGCGGGCCGCAATGGCGCTTGGCCGGCGCAAGGAGGTCCCGATTCCACCCCTGGTGACGCTCTTGGAGTCGAAGCCGCTGGCTTCGCGCTACGGAGCCTGCCAGGCCCTGATCGCGCTGCGCGGGCGCGGAGCTCCCGCCGTCGAACCCCTGAGGAAGGCACTGGCGGATCCCGACCTCTGGCTGCGCATCAAGGCCGCCGAGGCGCTTGCGGCCATCGGCGCTCCTGCAATGGGTGCGGTGCCCCAGCTGCTGGAGCTCCTGGCCGAGGTGGACACGAAGACCGATCCGCGCGGCATGCAGCAGCGGTATGTCTCATTCGCGCTCTTCGATGACGGCGGGATGCTGGGGCGGTCGCTGGAGGGCGTGGATCGTGAGGCCCTCTACAGGGCTGTGCGCGCCGGGCTCAGAAACCAGGACGGTCGCGCCCGGGGCAGCTTCGGCTCGGTCTACGCAAACCTCTCTTTCGAGGACATCAAGCCGTTGTTGCCCGCCATCCATAAGGCCATCGTTGAACCCGCTCCGAGCGGTGAGATGTTCGCGGATGTGATCCGCGTCGAGGGGCTCCGCCTCATGGCGAAACATCACATCCAGGAAGGCATCCGCGCCTGTGTGGACTACACCCGCGATCAGAACCCCTGGGCGAGCGAGGAGCGCACCCCCGACCTGATGAAGATCCTCCTCGGCTATGGGGCTCACGCCAGGTCCGTCATCCCGGACCTGGCACGGATTGCCGACTACTTTGAGAAGGAGGAAATGGATTTCCCAATGGAATTGAAGCTGAGGAAGGCCAGGTGCGTCCGCGAAACGATCCAGGCGCTCAAGGCCACGACGGAGACGCCGGAAATCCTCCATCTGAACTAGGATCCGAGGCCCGCCCTCCCCACTCTGAACCCAGCCCCCCGGACTCCATCGAAGACCCAGACCATGAAACCCCTGCTCCTGCTCGTGATGCTGATCGCCTGTGGTGTTTCGACCCAGGCAAAGCCGCTCAAGGTCTTCATCCTTGCCGGTCAGTCGAACATGGAAGGGCACGCCCGGGTGGAGACCTTCGACTACATCGGCGACGATGCAGCGACGGCACCGCTCTTGAAGCGGATGCGCGGTCCGGATGGGAAACCGAGGGTGTGTGACGGCGTGTGGATTTCCTTCTTCACCGGACCCTATGATGGGAGCGCCAACGGCGAGGGCCTGGGCAGGCTATGGCGCTCGGGACACTCCGGCGGAGGACGGTGGGAGGATCGGACCGGAATTCACGTTCGGCCTCACCATGGACACCGCGTTCCAGGAACCGGTGCTCCTCATCAAGATCGCGTGGGGTGGCAGGAGCCTGCACACGGATTTCCGTCCGCCCAGCGCCGGGCCGTATGAGCTGAACGACTATCAACGGAAGCTCTACTACGGACCGCCAGGACATGGTGTCCCCAAGGACATGGACCAATGGCTCGCGGAGAAGAGGCGGGACACCGGCCGCTTCTATCGGCTGATGATGGGCCACGTGAAGAAGGTGCTGTCCGACCCGGGCCGGGTGGTGCCTGGCTACGACGCGGTGCAGGGTTTCCAGGTGGCCGGCTTCGTCTGGCTGCAGGGATTCAACGACATGGTGGATGGCCACGTGTACCCGGCGGAGGGAAAGTCCGGACGGTTCGACCGCTACAGCGAGTGGCTGGCGTGTTTCATCCGCGATGTGCGCTCCGACCTCGGTGTCCCGAAGCTGCCGTTCGTCATCGGCGTGATGGGCGTGGGCGGCCTGAATGCCGACAGGGACACCGTCGAGTTCCGCAAGGCGATGGCCGCCCCGGCATCGCTCAAGGAATTTGCGGGCAACGTCGTCGCCGTTGAGACCGCGCCGTTCTGGTCCGAGGAACTCGAAGCCATCGACCGGAAGCGCGACCAGGTCGGCCAGATGGGCTGGTATCTCGATTCAAAGCACAAGGATCACGCCAACGCCGATGGCCGGATGACCGACGACGAAAAACGGGCGTTCCTGGAGAAGTACGAGGCGGACCTCATCTCGCCAACTGAGCTCGTCCTATGGCGCCGTGGCGCCTCCAACGCCGGGTACCACTACCTCGGCTGCGCGAAGACCTTCGCGCTCATGGGCCAGGCCTTTGCCGAGGCGAACCTGCGGCTGTTGCGGTCCCCGACCACTCCCTGATCCGGAACCGTCTCCTGACGCTGGCCGGGTTGAGGGGGGCATCGCGGCGCTGGAGACTGCACCTGTGGGACTCCTCTTCGCGAGGTCCACCCGGTTTTGACAGATCACCCGGCCGAACCGCCGGCGAAGGCCGGATCCGGGGACTTCCGGTGTTCGACCCTCCTTAAGAACAGCGCCTCGGCCAGTGACGGGTCGCGGTGGCGGTTGGCGTAAGAGAGGCTGTTGCGGCGAGGCGGGGTGGCCCCGCGTCTGGCGGAAAGGGGGCCGGAATGGAGCCGGAGCGAATCGCAGACGTCGTTGGGCCCGACGGCATGGGTGAACCGCGAGTACAACCGCGCCACCCCCTGGCTCCAGGGGATGAACGAACGGTCCTTCCCGTGCGGTTCCTACCTCGTCAAGGCGTACAGGGTCCGGCCGGTGCCGACGTACAGGACGCGGTTGGCGGCGACGGAAGTGGCGCTGATCGGGGCGTCGAGGTGGACCTCGCCGAGGAGGCGCTTCGTGCGGGAGAGGGCGAAGGTGTAGAAGCCGCCGCGGCGGGATCCGATGTACACCTTGCCGTCGGCGACCAGTGCCGAAGCCCAGACCTCGCCGTCGAGCTCGTGGGTCCAGACGGCCTCCCCGGTCGCGGCGTCGAGGCAGTGGAAGGTGCGCATGGAGTCTGCGGCGAAGACGAGGCCGTCGGCCACCGCTGGGGTGCTCATGGTGTGGCGGCCCAACGGATGGCTCCAGACGGTCGCCTCCTTCGTCCGGTCGCCGCGGCCGCCGGCCCGGAGGCACTTCACCCAGGCCTCGTTCTTCCCCCAGAACCAGTCGCCGCCCCCGGCCACAAAGATGCGGTCGCCGTCCACGACGGGCATCCCGTAGATGTTGCTCGGGCTGGTACGCCGGTTGTTGAGGTAGGTGGCCACCTCGGACTTCGGTGCCTCCGGGTCGACGTCAAACCGCCAGACCTCCTCCAGCCGGGCGACGCCGTCCTGTACCCGCCGCGGACGGAACGGATCGAAGCCGTAGAGGACGCCGTCACCGCCCGCGAAGAGGATCCGCTTCCGACCGTCGACCCGGGCCATGGAGGGCGAAGACCACGTGCAATGGAAGATGCGGGGACCGATGCCGAGGCCGTCCTGCGCCAGCCAGCGGCCGGTGTGCCGGTCGAGGACCACGAGGCTCGGCGCGTCGGGACGCCGGATCAGGCGGTGGGTGTTGTCCACGCCGTTGCCGGTGTTGAGGTAGAGGAGGTCGCCGTCGACGAGGATCGAGCTGTGCGCGGCATCGTGGGACCAGATCCCCGCCTCGCGCGTGAGGTCGAAGGACCAGAGGATGTCCGCATCGAGCGGCCCGAGCGGGAGTTCCGGTCCGACCGGAATCCCGTTGGTGGACTTGGGTGTGTAGTAGGCGGCCTCGTTGGTCCCGCCCTGGTTGCCGTTGGCGAGTCCCTTGGCGTCGAGGCAGAGGACCACGCCGCGGTTGTCGACGAGGTACACCCGGTCGCCCTCGACGGTCGCCGGGGAGCTCATGCCGGTCTTGGGCCAGTCATGGTAGATGTCCTCCTCCCGCTTCGGGACAACGAGCTGCCAGACCAGCGCGCCGGTCTTCTCGGAAAGGCACAGGAATACGCCGCGGTCGCCGGTGCGACGGGGGTCGCGTGGCGCCTCGTTGTTGGTGCCCACGTAGACGTGTCCGCCGGCGACGACCGGCGTGGAATGGGATTCCGATCCCGACCCGCCGAGGGGGACGCTCCAGCGGACGCCGCGGCCCGACGCCGGGTCGAAGGAGTCCGGCAGGCCGCGTTCTCCGGAGGTCATGTTGCGCGACCATGCGGTGCCGAACTGCGGACGGTCGGCGGCCTGCGCGAGCAACGCGGCCGTGGCGATCGGAATCAGGTTTCGGACGGGGAACATGCCCGGAGGGATACCGCGTGGGGATCGGGATGAAAACAACTCCGTCACAACTCCCGCAGGGAGGTTTCGCGCCGCGTCGAGGATCGGGCCTGGGGCCTGGGCCTCGCGGCGAACTCGTCATCGAGGACACCTACAGAGGCCGCGTGCAGAGCCGCGGAGGGATTCTCAGGACGCGGAGTCCATCGGGTCCGGTTCCAGAACGTCGTCGCCGTCTCCGCCGCGTTCGACGCCTGAACCGGATCGGCTCAGGCCAGAGGCGCTCCGTCGGGAACGGTCGTTCTGGATGCACGCGAGAACACCCGGCGAAGCGCGAGGGAAAACCCGGTGTACACGAGAAGCATCCCGCCGCAGGCGGCGAGGAAGGTCACGGCCTGGCCCACGACGCCGCCGACCTCGCCGGTGTGGATCGGACGGTTCAGCGCGCGGAGTCGGGAGCGGAAACCCGAATCGGTTCCGGTTCCTGCTTCGGCTCCCGGGCCAGGCAACCGCTCCCCGGTGGAAGGTTCGATTCGGAAGGTCTCCGGCAGACGCCAGGCCGCCTTCTGGACCGAAGCCTCGATCATGCGTCCGCCCCGGCCAGGTCCGCCTTTCTGGCGCGCCTCCGGTCCGGACGGACCTTCCCCGCGGGAACCCCCACCCTCCCGTCCACGCCGGGGCTCGCCGCCGTTGCGGTTTCCCCGACCTTCGCCCCGGCCCCCCCCAGGGCCGCCCCCACGCCCCTCGCCGGTGCGGACGCTGATCTCGGTCCAGCCTTCGGTCGTATTCACCACGCGGGACACCAGTTCGGCCAACGGCAGTGGCCTCGCCGTGGGATCCGTCGCCGCGGATGGCGGACCGCCGCCCCGGTCCGGGCGCGGCCCGTAGATCCAGTCGCCGAAGCCGTGAAAGGCCATGACCAGGCCCGTGAAGGCCATGACGGACAACGGGAGCGAACACCAGAAGCCGACCGCGTTGTGCCAGTTCCAGTCCCGGGCCCGGGCCGGAAGGCCGAGACGGGGACGCATCACGCCGAGAAACGCCTTGGCCGTGAACCGGCGCGGAAACCAGAGGACCAGTCCGGAGACGCACAGGGACAGGAACGCCACGGTCGAGACCCCGACGATCCGCGCGCCCGTCTCACCGCTTCCGAGGCGCCGGTGGCAGTTCTCGATCCAACGGAAGGCCGCCCGCGCCCGTCCTTGCTCCAGCGGCGTCGCCACGCCGGTATGGGCGTCCACGGCAACCCAGCGTCCGCCGTCGAACTCCACCCGTACCGGGATCCGCGGATCGGAGAAGACCGTGACCGCGGACGGACGGACGCCGTCGCCCTGGCGTTCCGAGGCCCGATCTAGGATCTCCGCCAGAGGGAGGGGCGCGACGCCGGGAGCCGGCGGTGCGGACGCGGCCGGCCGTTCGGCCCAGGCCAGCACCTGAGTCTGGAAGGCCATCAGGGAACCGGTGACGACGGTGATCAGGATGACCCCGCCCGCGGCGACGCCGAGCACGAGATGGGTCCAGAACAGGAGCGGACGAAGCGTCTTCATCGGGATGCGGGGATCAGAGCTCCGCCCAGGTGCGGATGAGGTCGTGGTCCACGGCGGTCGACTGGACCAGAGAAGGGGGGGCCGATGTCTCGGCGCCGAGGCGTTGGATGGCGATGTCCATGTCTCAGAGGAGCGTTCGTTGAGGGTTGTCCCGGACGAGGCCCTGCAACCAGAAGAAGGAGCCAAGACGCGCGCCACGGGTTACAGGCGTGACGGAGTGGAGGCGGGTCGACGGATACAGGAGCATCGAACCGGCCGGCCGCTTCACGGACTCCGCGTCGCAGCGCCTCCGCGTCAGTCGCCCCCGGCCCCGCTCACCGCACGTTGGGATCGAACCGTCCGTTCCACCAGGCGTTGTTCGGAGCGCTGTTCGGGGTGGTGCCGCGTCCATCGAGCTGACGGAGCGTCGCCGACTCCGCGTGGCCGTCGACCCCGACCCAGTTCGCCCGGCCGCTGTTGCGCTCGGAGGGTGTCGCCCGATGGGCGTCGGACCCATCATTGCCGCCCTCGTAGTAGGCATTGCCGGATCCGGGACCCGACCCGGTCTTCCGGCTCCCCTGGGATCCGAGTTCGACTGATCCGAGCGGGGGATCGATCACATAGACGCCGGATCCATCGGCGCCGTAGGGCAGGTCTGGCGATCCCTTGCGCGCGCCCTTGGTGTCGGCCAGGGCGATCGTCTGGGCGGGAGCCGCGATGGAGGTGTCCTTGGCGTGGAATGGGTCCATGCCGTCCGGACGGCGGCCGTTGCCGAGGTACTGGTAGTTGAGTCCGTACCCCCCGTGGTATCGCGTGACACCCGGCGTCTCGACGCCTCCGGGTGCCGTGTGGGCGAAGGGTTTGTTCATGCGCTTCTTCTCCTCGGGCGTGATCGAGGGGCTGAGGTAGGCCTTCTCGACCGTCATGTAGGGAAAGATGAAGTCGGCCCAGCGCATCCGGGGCTGCCCCTGGACCGCTGGGGTGGCGTGCACCGGAAACGCACCATCGAAGTCCCCTCGGTACAGTGCGAGCCCGAGTCCCAGCTGGCGGAGGTTGTTGAGGCTGCTGATCGACTGCGCCTTGGCCTTGGCCTTCGCGAGGGCCGGCAGGAGCATCCCGGCGAGGATCGCGATGATCGCGATGACCACGAGCAACTCGATCAGTGTGAAGCCGCGGGGGCAAGAAAGCGTGTTTGGGGCGACAGGGGGTTTTTGTTTCACGGGCACACCCTGCCAGAGCGGTGTCCCTGCCCGCTAACGGACGGTTGCGATTGATTGCCGTCCGATTGACGACGGGATTCAGGCTTTTTTGGCGCGGGCCAGCCGGGCCTCGTCACGCCGCCAGGTCCTCTCCCGCTGTCCCATGGCCTTCTGGAGCAGTTCCTCCGCCGACCAGCCGCGTTGCTGACACAGCTCGGCGAGGACACAGAGCCATTTTGACACCTCTGCTCGGCCCATCTTTGCGGAAACGGACCGGGGTTTCGAGAGGCCTGCCTTGGCCGCCTTCTTGAAGAGCTTCTGGGCGCGCATCAGTGCAGGGAGGTGTCTGGGAATCCCATCGAGGGCCGACCGACGCTCGTGGCGCGTTCCCGTCTTTTCCGAACGCTTGATCGATTCCCAGTTGGCCCAGACCTGGTCGACATCCTTCACCCGCACCTCCCCGAACACATGCGGGTGGCGTCGGACGAGCTTGTCGGCCAGGCGCTGGCAGACGGCATCGAAATCGAATGCCTTCCGCTCCCCGGCCAGCTGCGCGTGGAAGACGACCTGCAGCAACAGATCCCCCAGCTCCTCGGCCATCTCGACATCGTCCTCCGCCTCGATGGCGTCGAGCAGCTCATAGACCTCCTCCACCGCGTGCCACCGGAGGGTCTGGTGATCCTGCTCCCGGTCCCAGGGACAGCCCTCGGGGGACCGCAGGGCGGCCATGATCTCGAGAACCTGGCGGATCGGGGAGAGTCGACGGGACGGTGGACGGGGCATTGGGACGGAGGATCTACAGGACGACGAGGTTGTCCCGATGCACCACCTCGGTTCGGGGCGCCTTAATCTTTGGGGCCAGGTCGTGATGGGAGAGGGCCGCGAGGCCCCGGGCGAACTCGCGTCCGGAGGCGTCGAGGATCGACACAACCTGTTCCGCCTCGAAGGTCCCTTCGATCCGGGTGATGCCGGCCGCGAGGAGGCTCCGACCCTGCTGTTGCAGCGCCACCCGTGCGCCCTCGTCCACATGGAGCCGTCCGCGCGGGGCATCGAAGAAGGCGATCCAGCGCTTGCGGCTGCTGAGGCTCTTCGGGTTCGGGAGTAACAGGGTGCCCTCGGGTTCGCCCGACAGAATCCGGGAGAGTCCGTCGAAGCGGCGCCCGGAGGCGATCACGAGCGGGATGCCGGACCGGCCCACGATCTTGGCGGCCTGGATCTTGGTTGCCATGCCCCCGACGGCGGTGGCGCTGGTGGTGCCTCCAGCCATGCCCTCGATGTCGTCGTCGATCCGCTCAACCGTCTGGAGCAGCCGGGCCTGGGGGGTTCCGTAGTCCTGGATGAGCCCGTCCGCGGTGGTAAGGATCACCAGGAGGTCGGCCGGGAGCAGGGCGGCGACGAGGGCGGAGAGGCGGTCGTTGTCGCCGAACTTCAGCTCGGTGACCGAGACGGCGTCGTTCTCGTTGATGATCGGCACCACTCCTCCCCTGAGCAGGGTGCGCAGGGTGTTCCGGGCGTTGAGATGTCGGGTGTGGTCGGCGAGATCGTCGTGCGTGAGCAGCACCTGGGCGATGCCGAGCTCGTAGTGTCGGAACAACGACTCGTACATGGCCATGAGGCGGGATTGTCCGATCGCAGCGCAGGCCTGGAGCTCGGCGAGCTGGCTGGGGCGTTTCTGGAACCCGAGCGCCCCCATGCCGGCACCGACGGCCCCGGAGGTCACGAGCACGACCTCCTTTCCAGCGGCGCGCAGCTGGGCGATCTGGGCTACCAGCTGGGTGAGCTGGAGGGGATCCGGCCGCTTCCGGGCATCCGTGAGGACACCCGTCCCGAGTTTCACCACGAGACGCTGGACGTTGGACAGGACGGCGGAACGCACAACCAGATTCAGTATCAGAGTCGGGCCCGGGGCGTCGAGCCGCGGGGCGGGTGGGGACCCACACGAAGACGGCGGAGGTGCGGGGGAAGGACGGGAGGGATCTGAGGATTGGAACGGCCGAAATGGAGGGATTGCTGGAACTCCCCCCATGGACCGCGCGCCAGCGTAGCGAGGGCGAGGGTTCAATTCGGTTCGTGGTGTGAAAAAGCTTGATAGAGTTGCTCGTCTTTCTCCCTCGACCTCCGGATCTCCGCTGTCGCCTTGAGAGCCCCTCTGTCTGCTTCACGTGCCGCGCCTACTTGGCAGCCGTGGGTTCGCGCTTGGCCTCCCAGTCCCGGGTCAAGGATATCCGTGCGACGCGGACACGACGGCCCCCTCGGAATTCATCAAGGAATATCCCGCCACGGCACGCTTCCTCCGTTCCACCCGCATCCGGTCGAGCTCGTCGTCGAGGGCATCCCGTCCGGTCCGCTTGGTCTGTGGGTGGTGCAGATGTGCCTGCAGGGCGCTGAACCAGGCATTCCGACAGGTCCTCCCGATGTGGAACAGCCGGTTCGCGAAATCGGAGTCCTCACGACCCCAGACGCCATCGTAGATCTCATCGAACCCATCGACTTCCATGAAGTCCTCCCTCAGGACGGCAATGTTGCATCCCCGGATCGCCGACTCGAAGCGTCGGGGCCGGACGAAGGCATCGCCCAGCGAGGGTGCGTGGATGGCGTTCTTCCGGTTCCCGAGCCCGCCCAGCCAGGGTGATGGCCACCAGGCCCCGTCGAGTCCGTCGCGGATCAGCCGCTGGGTTTCCGTCTCGGGAAGAAAGCAGCGCTTGCCCTGGACGAACGAGCCTCGCCTTGCGAGCCGGACGTGGTCGGCGACGAACCGGGGGTGGAGCAGGGTGTCGTGATCGATGAAGATGAGGAGGGGAGCGGTCGAGTGACGGACCCCGAGGTTGCGGACCCTCGACTGGCGGAAGCCGGAGTCCTCCTGACGGACGTGGCACCAGGCGATCCGGGTGGGACGCAACAGGGACTCGACGGCGTTGGCGGTCTGGGGACGGGAGCCGTCGTCGGCGATCACCAGCTCGAAGGCGTCCTCCGACTGTTGCATGGCAGACCGAAGCACGAGGCCCAGTGCCTCGGGCCAGTTGTAGGTGCTCACGATGATGGCGGCCTTCGGTGTCACGGAATCCACCCTCCGAGTGGGCAGCAGGTGGGGCCTTCCGCCAAACGAAATCCTATTGCCCGGCCCTGTCGTGTCCGGGCGTCGTGCGCTGTCGCGATCCGGTTCATCCTTCCGCCACCTCGAGCAGGGCCTTCGCGTAGGACGTCGGACGTGGATCGTACCGTACGGTCCCTGCGGGGTCGCCGACCCGATGTAGGCCCTTCCGGGCCAGTTCCACGGATGCCGCGATCGCCCTCTGTATTGAATCGCGGTCCCGGATGGAAAAGGTCGTGACCACCGAGGGGTCCACCGCCTCGAGACACCCGATCCCCTCCTCGAACACGAGTCCAGTGCCGCACAGGACGGATTCCGGTCCGACCATGCCAAAGGGCTCATACGTGGAGCCGAGGATTGTGAAGTCTGCCGCCCGGTAGGCGGTCTCCATGTCCTCGATGTACCCGAGGAACTGGATCGGTGCCGGCCTCCCGTCCGGCATGCGGAGTCCCTGGCGACGATGTCCGGGCGGGTTTCCGGCGATCGCCAGGATCGGTGGGCTCGACATCCGGACGAGTGCGTCACAGATCGGATCCAGACCCTTCCGGCTGTGTCCTGTGGAAGGGAACAGGATCACGACGCCCTGCTCGGGCAGCCCGAGCGTCCTGCGGTGGCGTTGTCTCTCCGACTCGTCCGAAGCCGGTGTGAACGACGTGCCGACGGGTGGATACAGGACGGTGATCCGATCCTCTGCCACGCCGTAGAGCTCGGTCAGCTCCCGCGCGCACAGTCGGGAGAACGAGACGACCCGCCGGGGGAAGTGGTAGCTGGCGTGCTCCACGTGGATTTGTAGGCGGTCAAACAGTCCGGGACGCCGGCCTGTGCGTCGGAGGTAGCCTCGATGCGTTCCGGCACAGACCATGAGGTCCCTGGCTGGCACGGTGGCGAGAGCGATCTGGACTCCAGCGAGCCCGGGCAGCAGGCGTCCGATGCGCCGATGGAGGGTCCACGTCCGGAGTCGCCTCGGAAAGGCCCAGACGGGGTGGGCCTGGACGGCGATGCCGAGCTTCCTGGCGACCCGCGCATCGACCTTCCGTGCCTGCACCCGGACATCACGGCCTAGGTCTCGGACCCCTGTGCTGACATCCATGACGAACCGCTCCATGCCGCCGCCCCACTTGAAGTTGTTGACGAACAGGTGGACGGGAAGCGGATTCGCCCCAACGGGGCCTGGGTGGTGCTGGGAGACGTTCTCCATTCGGAATCCCGCGCCTCGGGTCCTGGATATGGGCATTGGGATGACCTGCCGGGACCGGCCTGCGGGTGGGCTACAAGAGGAACAACTGCATTGCAGGAGTGCAACAGCAACGCGATCCGTTGATTCGACAGGGGGTTCCCATGCCTCGTTTTCGACGCGCCGCATTGCATGTCGTTCGCGGATCGGGTCGTCTTCTCCGCGCCGCCGGGCCGATGTTCCTCGGCCACTGCCTCCCATGAGCCTCCGAGTCCTACAGCTCAACACTCTGTTCCACGGGGGTGGAACAGATGACCAGTGTGTGAAACTTGCGATCGGTCTCCATCAGGCGGGTGTCGATGTGGCTCTCGCGGGCCCGAGGGACCGGGAGCAGGCCGAGGTGGCGATCCGTTCGGGTGTGCCGCTGGAGGACACCGGTGACGAAGGGTTCATCAAGCTGCGGTACATCGCCCGCGTGGCCCGGATCCTCCGCCGGCGTCGCATCGAGATCGTCCACGCCCATCACGGGCGGGACTACTGGCCGGCCATCCTCGCCGCACGCCTCTCCCGGTGTCATCCCCGTCTCGTTCTGTCGAGGCACCTCGCCAAGAGTCCGGGTTCGTTGCCCGGGAGGTTCCTTGTGCTGAACCTTTGCGATGCGATGGTCGCGTGTTCGGAGTTCACCGCCCGGGTGCTACGCGAGGGTCATGCAGATCCGGGGTCACCGGAGGAGGAGCGGCACTTTCGTCCGCCGATGTGGGGGCCGAAAGACAGGATACGGGTCATCTACGGTGGATTTGAGCTCGACCGTTTCCAACCGCTGCCAGGATCCGACCACGGTGTCCTTGAGCAGCGTCGCAGATGGGGTTTCACGCCGGAGGCTTTTGTCTTTGGTGTGGTCGGGGGCTACCTGCTTCCCAGGGGTAAGGGACACCGAGAATTCCTCGAGGCGGCAGCTCGCATACGGGCAGATGTCCCGCATGCCCGATTTGTCATCGTGGGACGCGGAAACATGGGCCCACTTCTGGAGGAGGACATCCGGCGCCTGGGCCTCGAGGGACTCGCCACTCTTCCTGGGTATTTTCTGGAGATGCAACTTGTCATGAACGCCCTCGACTGCCTGGTGCACCCCCAGATCGGCACCGAGGCCATGGGCAGCGTAGTTATGGAGGCCCACGCCTGCGGCAGACCGGTCGTGGCATCCTCCCTGGATGGCATCCCGGAGGCCTTCGGTTTTGGCGGGGCGGGCCAACTGGTTCCGCCCGAGGATGTCGACGCGCTGGCGGATGCGATGCGGCGTGTCGCGCTTGGCCCGCGGATTCCTGAGACGGAACGCCGGCGACTCCATGAGCGGGTCGCTGGACGGGTATCCCTCGCCCGGTATGCTGAGGACATGCTGGCCCTTTACAATGAGCTTGGGGAGTCGTGAGCCTTAAATCCACTCACGGGTAACAGTTACGTTTGGCGTACGGCGCCAAAGGGTGCACGACAGGATTGTTGGCGGATGGTTATCATGCCGTGACGGCGAGGGTGTGATTGGAGGCGGCTTTGGATGCTACCCGATCTTTCTAAAAAGCATCGAACCGCTGGCTCAGCAGGAGTGTCCGGAAGTTCAGCACCGAACTGGCCCCACCCACCGACCAAAACATCCCGGACTGCTTGAGCCGTTTGCCGACCACGGTTCAAGAATGCGAGCGATCTGGACGACGGTTTCTCCACGGCTGGCCAAAAGGACGATTCGGCATCTCAGGGCGACTTGCGGGGGAGTGGATCCAGCGGCGGCCCATTGTTCGAGACGCTGGATTGAGAAGATTCGAAGTCCGGCAACGACGTGGAGAGCGGCATGCAACCACGTTAGCTCCCCGGACAGGGTGGATAGCTATTTGCGGGACACTGCACTGGTTTTTAGGCCAAGCGATCCTATCACTGATTAAAGCATAATCGGGGGGCCGGCCCAACGATGTTAGTCTCAAGGATCTCTCCATTCCTTCGGGAATTTCCCAGTATGCGCTCTACTACCTTGTAGACTCTAAATTTCGATGTTCGGTGGACTGTAGTGCAAGTTGGGTCAGGATTTAACGTAGACGTAAAAAAAGAGTTTCAGGGCTGACCATGAGCGCCAACCGAAATGAGACAGATGCCGCTTTGCCAGCCATCTTCGGTTCGCCCGGCTCAGTGGGCATTCCCGCTTGCCTGGGTGGGCCACCTTGCCTACCCGCAGCCAGAATTGCTCGAGCGGCCGCTCGGGCGGTGCTGTCAGTGAGCGTCCTATTGGCGGGGCGATGCGCATGCCCGACCACGATGAATCGAGGCGGCGCCGCACCTCCTCTGGCGCGTGCCATTGTGAGCAACGGAGCCTGGTATCTTCTTGCCGGGCCAAGGTCATGCGGTCTCCCTCGAGCAGTCGGGTGCATGTGACCTGGAATTCTGTTGGGGTTGTGTCGAGCAATTCGTCCGCGTAACTGTAGCCCCACATTACCCCTTTGATGCCCGCGATGTTGCGACCCGCCATCAACGCTTCGGGTAGGGCGGTGCCGCCAGGAATGGGGTGGCTGTCGATGTAGACCGAGCAGTCCCGCAGGAGTTGCCGATAGCGATCTTTGGGAATGCCTTTGCAAATCTCAACCCTGCGGGCGAAGGCCGAGCGAAGCGCCCTCCACCACCAGTCCCGTGACGATGGGCCTAGGACGGTCAATCGGGCACTCGGGTTGCGTCGCATTAATTCGGCGAGCACGGGAGGAAGCGACAGACCTGGCAGGGGGCGGAATTTGTACGGTGAGCCTCCAGTCAGGAACATCGGCGGCCCGACGTTTGCCCCGGCGTTTGCAGGGGCGTCTGCGGCCGGTCGTATCGGTATGCCCACGAAGGTAGACTGTTTACTCGTACCCCGGGCGTCCCGTAGCTCCCACCCGTAGGCACTGATCTCGAAGACGACGTCGCAAGCGCCGATGCCAGTGGAAAAAACGTGGTCGGCGTGGTTCATGAATCCAATGGGTAGCTCCGGCCGCATGGCCTTGGCCATCCTGAGCGCCACCGCACCCAGCACATCGTTGGGGTGGATGGACGCGATCACCCTTGTGCCCCTCAATAATACCTTGACCAAAGCATGAACCCGGGCTAGGGGCGTGTCATGGAGACTGGTGCTCTGCACGTGTTTGACCGGTACGCCTAATGCTTGCGCAGCAAAATCGACGTCTGTCGTACTCGTCAGTATGACGGTTACAGGTCGTTCGGTCTGTTCAATCAAGTGCGCCATCAAGGGTGTGTGCCCCCCAGTGCGGTAGACTTTTGTGGCCAAGTGGATTTCCGGACCCGTCTCGGCCGCTGGGGCCGTAGGCGGATCGGGCAGGGGTGGCAACTTCTCAAGCAGGATGATTTCCAGAGCATCGAGGCGGTAGATGCGGCTGTGGTTCTTCCACAGCAGAGTCGCTAACCAGCTCGCGAGATCGAATGCGGACGAGATGTCCCGTTCTGATCGGAGCCTTTGCAAGATGTCGTCGATGAGGCCTTGCAGGCGAGCGTTGATGTCCCGCTTCATTCGCTGAACTCTTGGGCTACTCGCGCCGGGTTGCCCACCACGGTAGCGCCAGGGGGAACGTCGCGTGTCACCACTGCGCCGGCACCGACCATCGAGCCCGCGCCGATTCTGAGCCCGGGGAGGATGGTCGCGCCGCCACCGATGCTGGCGCCCCGCTCGACGACAGTACGCCCCAATGTGAAGTTGTTGTTTCCGCTGCGCGGGTGACGGTCGTTAGTGAAGGTCACGTTCGGGCCTACAAAGACTTCGTCTTCGAGTTCAACGCCATTCCAGAGTTGGACACCGGATTTGACCGTGACCCTGTTGCCTACCACAACGTCGCTCTCGATGAGGCAGTGCGAGCAGATGTTGCAGTGATCGCCAATGCGTGCCCCGCGAAGAATTACAACGAACTGCCAGACCCGGGTGCCTTCGCCGATGTTGCTGGTCTGAACATCGGAGAGCGGGTGGATGAATGGCCCGTTGGGAATGCTCACTGGAATTGGTGCCTTTTAGGACAATAGTTGACTGTGATGTCGAGCCGCGCTTTTGGCCAGCAGATTGAGGCCATCTGTGATCAGTTCTTCCTGGCGGATGCGACCGCGCATATAGCCGAATCGCCCGCCTCGGCGTGCCTTCTTGCAAGAATGCTTTCATCGGCTTTGTTTAACTGTGCGAAAACATGAGGCTGGGAGGGCGGCAGTCCAGCCATCGCTTCAGGTCATCGGCGGTTGAAGATATGTGCGGAGTTGCGTATGTCATGAAAGGTTAATTCAGGTCGTAAAAGCGCCGTAGTGACGCGCGAGGCGTTGCGTCACATCTGACGAGCCGAAGCGGATCCCGTGCGTTGTCTCGGATTTGCTGTCGAAGCGTTACATCGGTAATCATGATCTCTGGCTTGCGTATGTCGGGGTAATCAATCTCTCCTCCAGTGCGAGCAGCAGCTTCTTGGAAGCGAAGCGAGGAGCCATCGTTGCCTAAGGTGACTGCGGAGCTGGCGTGGCGCGAGGGGGCCCGATGGAGTCCCGCTGCAGGCGCCTGATCATCGGGTGGAGCTCGCTGATTGAACCATGCGATTGTAGGGTGGGATCAAGCCAGTGTCGCGTGCGCGACTGCCTTATTCAGCGTGAAGCGGCTATAATCTTCGGTGCCGCGGATTTCGCTGAAGGGATGTAGCACCGAACCTAAGGCGCGACTGCCATCGAGCGAATGAGGGGTCGAATTTACAGGACAGAGGAACTCCGTCTCGGCGCGCGCCAGGAATTCCTAACAGCTCTGGATTGCACACCACTCCTGATCCAAGTTGCGGGTGCCAGAGGGGATCAGTGAGACATCGTGTAATGAATGGCGGTTGGATATGCCCAATGGCTGGTGGTTCAGTGCCTGAACGAGGCGATGGACAGGGCCACTCGATGTTGTTCTGCCTCGGTCAGTCCAGGGTACATCGGCAGGCTCAGGACTTCGCTGCAAAGGCATTCTGTCAGCGGGTACGAATTGCCCGGCATCTGGCTGGCATAACAAGCCTGCTGATGCGGCGGCACAGGGTAGTGAATGATCGTCTGGATGCCTTGATCCCGGAGGTGAGCCTGCAACGCGTCCCGGTGTTCGCTGCGGATGACGTACAGGTGCCAAACGGGCGTTACCGATTCGGGGACGCTAGGCCGGATGACGTGCAGGCCGCCCAGGAGGTAGTCGTAGCGTGCCGCGATGGCTCTGCGCTCTTTGTTCCACTCTCCAAGCTGGCGCAGCTTGACACGTAGGACGGCCGCCTGGATCTCGTCGAGTCGGCTGTTGCAGCCTAGCGCTTGGTGGTCGTACTTCTTCTCCGATCCGTAATTGCGCAGCATTCGAACCCGGCCCGCGATGGCGGGGTCGCTTGTGACCACCGCACCACCGTCCCCAAGCGCACCCAAGTTCTTTCCCGGGTAGAAACTGGTGGCGGCCGCATGTCCCAGCGAGCCGGTCGGTCGGCCTTTGTAGAGGGCGCCTTGGGCCTGTGCGTTGTCCTCGATCACCACTAATCCATGCCGATCAGCCAGCGCCATGATGGGGTCCATGTCGGCGGGCTGTCCGTACAGGTGTACCGGCATGACGCAGCGTGTCCTGGGCGTGATGTGAGCCTCGATCAATGCAGGCGAAAGGTTGTGGGCGCGTTCATCCGGTTCAACGGGAACGATGGTGGCACCGACAGCAGTCACCGCCAGCCATGTCGCAATGAAGGTATTGGTGGGGACAATGACCTCATCGCCTGGGCCAATTCCATAGGCACGCAGCAACAGCGCCAGCGCGTCCAACCCGTTGCCCACCCCCACGCAGTGCGCGACTTCGCAGTAGGCAGCGAACTCTTGCTCAAACGCTTCCAGTTGCAGACCCTGGACGAAACAACCCGAATCAAGCACGCCCTTCATGGCGGATTCGAGTTCCTTGCTGATGACCTGGTGCTGGCGTGTCAGGTCGACGAATGGGATGTTGGCGGCCACCGGAATTCCTGAGTCAGGCTGTTTGTCGTTTCAACTTCGCAACCTGCACGAACTCGTCGTGGTCGCGGTAGTAATCGGATTCATCGAAGCGTTCGGAGGCCATGACCAAGCAGACGGCTGCCGACGAGAAATTGTCGATTTCCCGCCAGATCATGGTCGGTATGAGCAGGCCGTCATAGCCTCGGTTTAGGTGGATGGTCTTGCGCTCGGTGCCATCGTCCAGGTGGATGTCGAACGAGCCGGAGATGGCGATGATGAGTTGTTGCAGCGCCTTGTGCGCATGGCCGCCGCGTTCTGCCCCGCCAGGGACATCGTAGAGAAAATAGACGCGCTTGATGTCGAAGGGAATGTGATTGTGCCCTTCAATGAACGTCAGGTTGCCGCGGGGGTCTGAAATCTTCGGAAGCTTGATGAGCTTGCAGTCGTGGATGGTCATGAATCTCTCCTTTGGACCGTACTTTTCGTGCGCATGCTTTTTGTGCGAATAATCACTGCTATGCGGTGCGCGTTTGATACGTGGATCAAAGGTGAGTGTCTAGTAGCGTCAAGTGCTTGCGCCACGTAATCAGCGGCCCCTCCCTCTTACGTGTGGAACGGGGCATCAAATCCTGCCGCCTGCATTTCCCCCATTCGCGCCTCCGCGATGGACTGGTAACTCGGAAATATATCCTCCGGGATATCCGTTTGCTGTATTTGACAGAAATCGCTTCCTCGACGCCTCGCAACTCAAGGAGGATTGTTTTTCAGCTAGGCCATAAACATGGGAAATTGCCCCTCGGTGAGCTGTTGACAGCGGTCTTTTGTGGCGGTTAGGAGGTCGAATTGCCTAAGGAAACGCTGATTTAATCGCCAGCCTTGGTGCGGGTGGCCTTGCGACTGCTGGGGTTTGGGCATGGAACGCCAGCTGAGTTTTGCCCAATCGGAGTATGCGCGGAAGAAGAAGACCACGCGGCGGGACAAGTTTTTGGCGGAGATGGAGGCGGTGGTGCCGTGGGCACGGCTGGTGGCGCTGATCGCGCCGCACTATCCGAAGGGCCGGCGCGGCCGGCCGCCCCTCGGCGTCGAGCGGATGTTGCGCGTTTACTTCCTCCAGCAGTGGTATGTCCTGGCCGACGAGGCGCTGGAGGACACGATTTACGACAGCCAGGCCATGCGCGGCTTCGTGGGCGTTGATCTGGGCGCCGAAGGCGTGCCCGACGCCACCACGCTGCTGGGCTTCCGCCACCTGCTGGAACGGCACGAACTGACCCGGAGCCTTTTGGCGGAGGTCAATGCGCTGCTGACCGAGCGGGGCCTGCTGCTGCGTGCCGGCACGCTGGTGGATGCCACCATTATTGCCGCCCCCAGTTCGACCAAGAACCGGGCGCGCGCACGCGACCCCGAGATGCACCAGACCAAGAAGGGCAACCAGTGGCATTTCGGCATGAAGGCGCATATCGGGGCCGACGCGGACTCGGGCCTGGTGCACCGGGTGGTCGGCACGGCGGCCCACGTGTCGGACCTCAGCCAGGCGCACGCATTGCTGCACGGGGAAGAGCAGGCCGCCCACGCCGACGCGGGCTACACCGGGGTGGAAAAACGCGCGGAGATCCTCGCCCAACACCCCCGGGTGGAATGGCGGGTGGCGCTCAAGCGGGGCAAGGTCAAGGCCTTGGCCGAAGGCTGGGTCAAGGACCTGACGCAAGGCTTTGAAACGCTCAAGGCCCGGGTGCGGGCGCGGGTGGAACATCCCTTCCACATCGTCAAGAACCTGTTCCACCACCGGAAGGTGCGCTATCGGGGGCTGGCCAAGAACACCGCCCAACTGCACACGCTCTTCGCCCTGGCCAACCTCGTCATCGCCAAGCGCGCGCTGCTGGCCCCGGCCCGGGCCTGAAACGCGGCCGGGCCACCGGCGCAGGCCCCCGGAAAGCCGGTCCGTGCGTTCCGCGCGGCCCCGCCGCGTTGGCCGGACCCGCTCCGAACCATCCCAGCACAGCCAGTTGGCCACCCGCGTGATGCAAATTCAGCGCCGGTTCGCCCCGCTGCGGTTAACCCGATTTATTCAGCGCCTCCCTAATGAGCGTCGCTCGCCACAGGTCACGTGACCTCCCATCGCGTCAATAGAGAAAAGTGCGTCTTTTGGAGAAAATTCAGGAAAACTATGCGAGGGCTCTTTTCCAATCTCCGAGACATGCTTGATGGGTCTTGAGAGATGTATTTGTCGTTCTGGAAGCCATAGGCTGCCTTTTTGAGGATCTTGATTCTATAGTTTAGCCCTTCCCGCCACTTGGTTCTCTGTGCTGGTTTTCTCCCGATAGCGCGGAAATAGGTTGTAGGACCCTTCGACCGCAGCCGGAGTCGAATTGTTATCGGCCATACGGTTGGAATCTCCATCTCGCCCCAATCCCCAATCCCAGAAATCCGCTAACGAACGTGTTTTTTGGCCGAGCCAGTTTTGGGTTTTGAGCCATGCCTGTTCCGCGCCTCTTCGAAGGAAAGTGGAGTACCCTTTCGGTGGATCAGATCTCGGGATTCCAGGAAGAGCCCCAAATTTAAACGTAACTTCCTCCAGGGCGTCGAATGTTTGCCAGTAAACAGACTCCGGGTTCCATGCCATGTGAGGCGCCAAGCGGCCCTCACCATGTCGCGCCGTGCTAGGGCCACAGCTTTCTCGGGTCCGTAGTGCTTCGCCCAGAAGCGATGCATGCCCGACATTTTTCGGCGAGTTACTTCACCGAGATCACGACCCGACTCACTTGCTCCGCCGGTGTGTCGAACAGCGACATCTGGAATGTGTCCTATGGCCCATCCGGCCTGGCGCACCCTTAGACAAAAATCAGTCTCCTCGCTGTAAAGGAAAAAATCGGGGTCGAATCCTCCGATCAGTTGATAAACCGGTCGTCTAACGACCATAGCGGCACCGACCACCCAGGCGATCTGCCCAGGCAGGTGGGAAAAATCGAGGCCCGAACGCTTGTCACCAGGATATCCCCGAGCGACCGGCCACTCCTCCTCTCCCTTTTCATTTAAGGCCAGCAATCCTGCCATTCCCCAATCGGGCTGCCGTTTGAATCGTTGCACTACATTCGAGAGCCCATCGTTTGTCTCAAGGGCTGCATCTGGATTCAGAATCAGCACGAGATCCCCATGACTCGAATTGAACCCACGATTGTTGCCACGGCCAAACCCCTCGTTCTCGGTCGCTTTGAAAACGTTTGCGGATGGGATCTCGCGGCGTACAACGGCTTCAAGCCCCTCCTCCGCACTGTTATCCACCACAATCACCTCGAATGAAACATCCCGCTGTCCGCTGATCGATCTCAGTGCTCGGGGTAGGACCTCCGCGGATTTGTATGCGACGATGACAATGCTGACTTCAGGCACGCTTCCCGGTTAGCGGGTCAATGCCGGATCGTCAAACCTTCGTCTGGAACCACCTCTGGCGACCTGAGTGGTCTACGCCAGCGATTCCGCGCTCAAACAGGGAATCCAGATCCTTTTCCTATTCAGCTCCCTCTGGTTTTCTGGTCGTTTTGTGTTAGCCGAATGTTTTCAATCTCCTGGTCCCACGATTTTTCGGTGTTGTCTCGCTGGTTGCCTTGGCTCGATCTCTCTGTGTCGAGCCTATCCCCTCCGAATATCGCGTTGTCGGCTGCGCGATAGGATGCCACGCCTACATGTTCAAATGGTTCACTGATTTTGAGGCGGTCAATAAGAGCCCGTCGGCCGTCGGCTTTAGGGGGAGAGCCGGCTTGTTCCACCGGAGGATGTCGACGTACTCGCCCGGGCGAAGACGGATGTGGCACTCGGAGCCCGCATCCCAGAAACCGAGCGATAGCGCCTCCATAAACGTGTCGCCGGACGGGTTTCGCTCGAGCGCTACACCCCGGGACACTCTCGCTCTCCACCCTGACCTTGGAACCAGGAGTTAATTTCCGTTGTTCCACTCCTCTTGACCAAACCCATGCGCGAAGTGACTGACATCCCGGCCGACGGCCATGCCCCGCTGGCCCCGGGGACTCCCGGCGTGTTCACCCGCCTGGAACCATTTGGCGTCGGGGGGCTCGACGGGGGATCCCTGTCCCTGATGTACCACAAGCTCGGACCCCGACCCCGGGGAGTCCGGATGAAGGGACTGTATGTCCCCGTCCGACTGTTCCAGCAGCAGCTCGAGGATCTCCAACGGGCCGGATATCGCTCCGTGTCGACGGAGGGGCTCGCCTCCGACGGCGGGGCGCGGAGGGTGGCCCTGACCTTCGACGACGGGTTCGTCAATGTGCTGACCCACGGCCTCGAGCCGCTTCGGCGGTCGGGTTTCCAGGCCATCCAGTTCCTCGTGTCCGATCTCCTCGGGAAGACCAACGTCTGGGAACAGCAGCAGGGCGAGGCCTCCGAACCCTTGATGGATGACGTGCAGGTCCGGGAGTGGATGGCGGCCGGTCATGGGATCGGTGCCCACACCCGGACCCATCCCTGGCTGACCCGCCTCCCGTTGGTGGAGGCGCGTGAGGAGATCCGGGGGAGCAAGGCACGCCTCGAGGACCTGTTCGGGTGCCCGGTCCACCATTTCTGCTATCCCTATGGGGACTGGAATCCCGCCGTTCGGGATCTCGTGGAGGAGGCGGGCTTCGTCACCGCGTGCACGACCGAGCCGGGACTCAACCGTCCCGGAGGAGACCCGTTCCGGTTGAGGCGTCTGACCGCCCGGTATGCGTCGAGGAACTGGACCAACCTCGGCCGGCTGCTGCGTCGATGGCTGGGGTGACCGACGCCCCGGACTCTCGGAGTCCCACCCGGAGCCGGGGAGGGAACGCGACGGGCTACCTCGGAGTGGCTCCTGGGTTGCCTCCCGATTGCAGGAAGGCCAGAAGGTCCAGGATCTCCTCCTGACTGAAGTGGTTCAGCAACCCGCCCGGCATCGGGGACACGGTCGAGGCGGACCGGTCCCGGATGTCCACCTTCAGCACCCGGGTCGGACGGCCCGACAACGGGTTCACCACCACCTCCAGCGTGTCGGGCGTCTCCCCGGCGATGGCGCCCGTGATCACATCCCCGCTTTTCAGGGTGATCACCTGGGTCTGATACTGCGGCGGTACACTCGCGTCGGGCTCGAGGATCGACCGCAGCAGGTCCGCGGTCCCGTAGCGGGACCCCACGCTGGTGAGGTCGGGTCCGGTCGATCCACCCACGCCGTCGAACCGGTGGCAGGCGTCGCAACGGGCTTCCTGATAGACCGTCTGGCCCTGGAGCAGATCCCGTCCCGAGGCCAGCCGGCCCAGGGCGGGTTGGAGATCCGCAACGGTCCACTCCTTCACCTTTTCCCGGAACCGGGCCTTGGTCTGGGGCAGCTTCTGCTGGGCCATCATCCCGGCCAGTGCGGCCTTCTGGTCGTCGGGCACCTTCTCGAAGGCGTCCTGACGCAGGTAGCGGAGGTAGTTGTCGAAGCTGTAGCCGCTCGAGGGCTTGAGTCCGACCTCGGCGAACCACTGGGTCATCTGACGCGGGAACGCGGTGCTGCGCTGGGCCATCGGATCCTCCTTCGGACGGCCGAACCACTGGAAGTATCGCTGGCGGAGCTCGGGGGTCCATCCCGCGGTCACGACTCGGAGCGGTGCCTGATAGGCCATCTGATCTTCCTGCGTGGTGGCGGCGTCGCGAAGGGCGAGGGTCTTGGCCACGACGTCGGGGGCATTGAGCGCCGCCAGCAGGGCGAGGAGTTCCAGGTCCTTGGCCTTCGATCCGGTCGGGAACTGGCCCGACAGCTTCTCGAGGGCACGGGCACGGATCGCATCGGGAATCCCGTGACGGGCGAAGCTCACCTCGATGACGCGGAGCTTGATCAGGTAGTCCGTCTCGTTGAGGGACGACAGGGTCCAGCGACCGAGGCTCTGGAGCAGGGGACCCTGATCCTCGCGACTGCCGACCCGGGCGAGGGCAAGGCCGGCGGTCAGGCCGGTCGTGGACTGGGTTTCCAAGAGGGCCCTGTCCCGCCACTGGGCCACCGGAATCGCCTCGAGCGCCACGCGGGCCGCATGCCGGAGGGTGGCATCCTCGTGTCCGAGGGCCGGCCAGATCGCCTCCACCGTCCCCGGGGCGGCTGGCGGATGGAACCCCTCCAGCCGACGCCGCTCCATGCGGGCCGTCTTCTCCTGCGTCATCACCGCGATCGACAGGCTCTTCGGTTCGGTGGACTCCGAGCCGGTGTAGCGGACCCGATAGAGTCCCGACGGAAGGCCCCGTCCGCCGGTGATGAAATACAGGGCGCCGTCGGACCCGATCACGGCGTCGGTGACGTTGAGCGGTCGTCCGCGGACCAGCGTCTCGAACGTGCCGGTGTAGCTGGAACCCTTCGGTTGCAGGTGGAACACCAGGATCCGGCCCATGGTCCAGTCGAGCCCGATCATCGCCCGCTGATAGCGATCGGGGAACTTCGCCCCCTTGGCCGAGATCAGCCCCGAGGGCGAACCCAGTCCCGCGTCCACGACGGCCGGAAGCGAGTCCGCGTAGTCGGACGGCCACTTCAGGGACCAGTCGCGGTAGCCGTGATCCACCCCGCTCACGAGGTGGAGCAGCCGGTTGGGCCGATACCACGGCACGCCCCAGTCCCCCTCGCTGTCGCTGTCGAAGGCGAACAGCTCGCCGTCGGCATTGAAGGCGATGTCATAGGCGTTGCGCTGCCCGGCCGCGAAGAGGGCGACCTGCTGTCCGTCGGGTGAGATCCGGAGGACGTGTCCGCCGGGCGGGGTGAGGCCGGGTTTGGGTCGGGATCCGTCGGACACCGGAGGCAGGACCGAATCGTTGGCGAAATGCTGGACCGGGGAGCGGGCGGGCAGCTGGGGGTCCACCTGGACCATGTTGCCGGCGACCACGTACAGGTTGCCGTCGGGCCCTGGGACGATGCCGTGGGCGCCATGTTCCCCGGGGGCTCCGTTCTTGTCCTGGGGCAACCAGCGATGGAGGACCTCCACCCGGTCGTACTGGTCATCGCCGTCGGTGTCCGTCGACCGGTAGAGCTGATACCCCTCGGGTCCGTGGGCGTTGGCGTAGAGGACATTCGAGACGGCGAGGAGTCCCATGGCGCCCCTGAGCGGGGTGGTGAGCGTCTCCATCCGGGCGATCCCACCGGCGGGGTCGAGGCTCAGGCGGAGCAGGGGCTCGGCGCCCTGCGGACTGATCAGGAGCCGGCCCTTGGGGTCGGCTGTCATGGAGATCCAGGAGCCCTCGCCGAGGTCGGCGCTGTGGACGAGGTCGACGCCGAAGTTCTTGAGCGTCTTGAGGCTGCTGGCGGCCGGGGGCTGGGGGGCGAGCGGGACCTGTCCCCAGGGCGCCACCCCGACCGGCCCCAGGGAGGCGGCGGGTTTCCAGCCGTCGGTGCCGTTGGCCGAGGTCTCCCAGGTCCCGTCGGTGACGACCACCTGGCTCAGGCCATTGGTCTGGATCATCTCGAGTCGGACGAGGAGTCCGGCGGCGCCGGCGGCGTTGCGGGCCTTGACCTGGATCAGGTGGGGGCCGGGGGGGAAGTTGCCGGGAAGGTTCCCCCGGGTGGGCTGGTCCCAGAGGTTGTTCTTGAGCTGGTGCCGGTCGTCGAGGTTGAGCTCGGCCTGGTTGTCGGCGGCCAGGATCACACTGACCTTGTTGACGCCTGGCGGAGCCTGGAAAGACTTGCGGAAGTACCGGATCTCCTGGTCGGCCGACGGACCGCTCCAGATCCATTCGGGCTTCGGGATCGCGGCGACGATCTGGGTGAGGGTGGCCAGGGCAAGCAGGGTCCGGAGCATGGAGGTACTGTATTCAGGGGTCGTCGGATGGGAAGAGGCCTGTGAAGGCGCAAGTTTCGTCCTCGGAACGTTGCCGGACGGCGGTTTTCGTGCACTGCTTTGGGCACAGTGAACAGCCGCATCACATCGGTGTGTCTGGCTGCGGTGGCCGGCGGCGCCGTCGGGTTCCTTGCCGGTTCGGGCCGCAGATCCGAGGCACCCCCTGCGGGAGTCGCCGTGAAAGCCCCCGCCGCCCCGGTCGCCCGGGTCGGTAGCTCCACCGCTGAGCGTCCGACGGTGCCCGAGGTGCTGGTCCGACCCGACCAGGTGGCGGCTCTGTTGACCGGGATCCAGAAGGAGCCGGATCCCGAGCTCCGACGCGACCAGTTGCGGGTGTTGGCCGCCCGGATCGCCCCCTCCGATGCCGCGGCCTGCCTGGACATTGCGCAGTCGATCCTGACCCCGGAATACCTGTTCCTCTTCCGCTATCGTCTCCTGGAATTGTGGGCGTCCCGGGCGCCCCAGGCCGCCCTCGCGTGGTCGCAGGCGCTTCCCAATCGAGGGGATCGCGAACCGATGCTCGATGCGGTCCTGCACGGATGGGTCCTGTCCGATCCGTCGGCGATGGTGCGCTGGTTCTCGACCCTGCCCAAGGGACCGGACCGAAAGGCCGCACTGACCCCGCTGGCGCTGGCGTTGGGCCGGTTTGCGCCCGAGGTGGGGCTGGGGTTCCTCAAGGGATTCCCGGAGTCCAACGACCGCCGCGAGTTCCTCATCGAATTCCTGGGGGCGTGGGCCGACATCGATCCCAGGGCGGCGGCCCGCTCGGTGACGCTCGAGACGTTCGTCGGCCAGGAGTCGCGCCTCGAGCTCCTCCTGACAAAGCTGGCGTCGGTCGATGTCGATGCGGCCATCGCCCTCATAGGGGAACGTCCGGCCAGCCGCCATCGGCTCCGAACGCTCTGGAGTCCCATCCTCCGGGCGGTGGGTGAGAAGGATCCGGCAAAGGCCGCCCAGATTGCCGCTCGGATCCCGGACGGGCCCCATCGGAACGAGCTCCTCGCCGATGTGGGCCGGGATTGGGCGGCGAAGGATCCCCGGGCGGCCCTGGCCTGGTTGGAGCAGATGCCGGACACGCCGAACCGGGCGCGTCTGGCCGTGGCGGTGGCCGAAGGGATGTCCTCGGAAGCCCCGGAGGCCGCCGCGTCCCTCCTGTCCCGCACGAAGATCGGTCCCGGACAGGCATCCGCGTTCCGCGATGCTGCCATCGCCTGGGCCGAGAAGGATCCCCGGGCTGCCTTCGAATGGGCCTCGAAGCTCGACCATCCGCAGGATCGGGTGAACGCCCTGACCGGCCTGATGCAGACCTGGGCCGAGGAGGACCCCCGGGCGGCGTCGGCCGCCGCGCTGGGGCTGTCGCCCGGACAGGCCCGGGACCAGGCCCTGCAGTCGGTCGTCACCCACTGGGCGGAGGCGGATCCCAACGCCGCGCGGGAATTCGCCCAGCAGCTCCCGCCGGGGCGGACCCAGCAGAACATCGTCGGCCAGCTCGCGTGGCATATCGGCAACAGGGACCCCCAGGCGGGCGTGGCCCTTGTCGACGCCCTCCCGCCCGGGCCCGCCCGCACCATGGCGGCCACCTCCCTCGTCGCCGGCTGGTCGACCTCGAACATCGACGCCGCCGCCCAGTGGGTGCAGTCGCTCGAGGACGGCCCGATGAAGCAGCAGCTCCTGGCGTCCGTGGTGGAGAACTGGGGGGAACAGGATGTCGCCGGAGCCGCCCGATTCCTCGATGCCAACCCGGGCGTCGGGTCGCCGTCGGCCGCCACAGGACTCGCGAGTCGATGGGCCCAGAGCGATCCTGATGCGGCCGCGGCCTGGGCCCGGACCCTGCCCGCCGGCGACCTGCAGGATACGGCGCTCGCGGCGGTCTCGATCTCCCTAGCGCAGTCCCAACCCGCCAAGGCCGCCGAACTGGCGCTCAGCCTGCCCGCAGCCCGCCAGCGCGAGGCTGTTGTCGGCATCGTCAGCCACTGGTCGGGCGAGGATCCCTCCGACGCCGCCGGCTGGGTCGGGCGATTCCCGCCCGGGGGGCTGCGCGACCAGGCCGAATCGGTCCTGGTCCAGCAATGGTCGAACCAGGACCCCTACGCCGCCGCCGCGTGGCTCAAGGACCAGCCGCAGGGTGGGATGCGGGATGCCTCGACCGCGGCCCTCGCGCGCAACCTCCGCGAGTACGATCCCAATGCCGCCTCGGCTTGGATCGAGTCCATGCAGGACCCCACCCAACGCCAGCAGGCGCAGGAGGAGCAGTTCCGTTGGTGGTCTCAGCAGGACCTGGCCTCGGCGCAGTCGTGGCTCGACCGCAGCTCGGTCCCGGCCGAGGTGCGTCAGCGCTGGGTGGAGCAGCTGGGAAAACCCTAGAGCGACGGGCGACGGGCGAAGCGCAACGAGCTGCAGGTCCTCACAGCCCACAGGCCTTGCGGGCACGGGACAGGACCCCGTCGGCCACGGCCTGAGCCCGCTGGGCGCCATCGCGGAGGATGGACTCGACGTGGTCGAGGTTCGATGCCAGCTCGGCCCTGCGGGCGCGGGCGGGGGCGAGAAAGTCCCAGTAGTGCTCGAACAGGGCCTTCTTCACATCGCCATAGCCGAGGCCTCCCGCCTTCAGGCGGTTTTCCCAGTCGAGCGCCACGTCCGGCGGGGCGACGAGCTTGAGCAGCTGGATCGCGATGTTATGGTCGGCATCGGGCTTGGGCTCGGCCGGGAGACGGCTGTCGGTCTTGATCCCCATCACCTTCTTCCGGAGCGCCTTCTCCTCGCCGAACAGCTCCAGGGTGTTTCCATAGCTCTTGCTCATCTTCTGCCCGTCGACCCCCGGCACCACGGCGACCTCGTCGCGGATGCGCGGCTCGGGAATCACAAAGACCTCCCCGTACAGCTGGTTGAACTTCGCGGCGATATCACGGGTCATTTCCAGGTGCTGCTTCTGGTCGCGGCCGACCGGGACGATGTTCGAGTCGAACAGGAGGATGTCCGCGGCCATGAGCACGGGATAGGCGAAGAGGCCGTGGTTGACCTTGTCGAGGTCCCCCGACGCGAGCTTTTCCTTCTTGTCCTTGTAGCTGTGGGCACGCTCCAGGAGGCCCATCGGGGTGACGGTGCTGAGGAGCCAGGCCAGCTCCGTGACCCGGGGCACGTCGCTCTGGCGCCAGAAGATGCAGCGCTTCGGATCCAGTCCGCAGGCCATGAAGTCGAGGGCCACGTCGAGAGTGTACTGCCGTCGCAGGGCCGCGTCGGTCAGGCTGGTCATCGAGTGGTAGTCGGCGATGAAGTAGAAGGCCTCGCCCTGCTGCAGCAGTTCGATGGCCGGTTTCATGGCGCCGAAGTAGTTGCCCAGGTGGAGGGCCCCGCTGGGCTGGATGCCGGTCAGGATGCGCATGGTCTGGAAGGAAGCCTGAGGTGCAGGAGTCGACGAGGGAAGTGGGGACTTGCGCTGGCCAACAGCAGGTCTCCGTGGTATCCCCTCCGCGTCCTTAGAGCCGCCTTGCGCGGCGAAACTCATGGCGACGCGTTCCCTGAAGAAGAAAAGCGTGGTGGTGGATCCGGTGGAGCCGAAGGTGACACCCCCACCGCCCTCCACCGACACTGCCTTCCTGCGGCGTCCCAAGATCGCCTCCAGGTCCCGGAAGCGGGACATGCCGGAGGGACTCTGGTTCAAATGCCCGGAGTGCGGGGCCCTCGTCTATGACAAGGAGTTCGACGACAACCTGAAGGTCTGTCCCAAGTGCGAACACCATTGCCCGATCGGCGCCCGCGAACGCATCCACTCCCTGGTGGAGACCTGCTCCTTCGAGGAGATGGATGCGGACCTGGAATCGGTCGACATCCTCAAATTTACCGGTGTCGCCAGCTATCAGTCCAAGCTGGCCGCCAACCGGAAGAAATCCCCGCTGCTCAAGGATGCCGTCGTCACGGGCATCGGCCTGATCGGCACCCATCGCGTCGCCCTCGGGGTCATGGATTTCAGCTTCCTGGGCGGCTCCATGGGCTCGGTCGTGGGTGAGAAGCTGACGCGTCTCATCGAGGCGGGCACGGACCGGGGGATTCCGGTGATCATCATCTCCGCCAGCGGCGGGGCCCGGATGTACGAGGGCATGTTCAGCCTGATGCAGATGGCCAAGACCTGCGGGGCCCTGGCCTACCACGCCCGGCTCAAACTCCCGTACATCTCCATCCTGACCCATCCGACCTACGCGGGGGTCATTGCCAGCTTCGCCACGGTCGGGGATCTCATCATCGCCGAGCCCCGGGCCGAGATCGGTTTCGCCGGGGCACGTGTGATCAAGGACACCACCCAGGCCGAGCTGCCGCCGGGGTTCCAGACCGCCGAGTTCCTCCAGGCCCATGGGCTGATCGACGCCATCGTCCCCCGTCGTGACATGAAGGCGAGACTGATCACCTACCTCGACTTCATGGGTCGCAAGGCGGCCTGAGACCGATCACGGCGGGATCGCAGCGGGGTCAAACCGTCGGGGCGGCATCCGGGTTTGGATCCGCGATGGGGACCGTCCCCTATGGATTGAGGACCACGGTCTGCGAAGGCTGGTCCTGGCTGGTGTTGAACACGCGGATCTGCGTGGCCCCGATCGCGTTCAGGCGTTTGTAGACGGTCTTGAGGGCGAGCTCCGGCCGGTTGCACTCCCGGCTGAGGTGGCCGAGGTGGATCTCCTCGAGCGGACCCTCCGCCAGGTGTCCGGCGACCTCCGCCGCGGCGTCGTTCGACAGGTGGCCATGCCGGCTCAGAATCCGCTGCTTCAGGCTCCACGGACGCTTCATGTCCTCCTGCAGGAGCCGCAGATCGTGGTTGGCCTCTAGGAGGAGCAGCCTGGCTTGGCGGACCCGTTCCAGGATGAGCTTCGTGGCGTGTCCGAGATCGGTGAGGAAGCCGATCGATCCCGCATGCGTCTCGAGGACGAACCCGACCGGGTCCATGGCGTCGTGTGGGACGCTGAAGGTCTGGACGTCGACGGATCCGACGCTGAACCGGCTGCCGGTCTCGAAGGTGACGAAGGGCAGGGGGGTGTCCTCGAAGTCCTTCTGGATGGCCTCGCGGGTCAGTCGGTTGGCGTAGATGGGGACCCCGAGCCGTCCGCACAGGTTGCCGAGGCCCTTGATGTGGTCGGAATGCTCATGGGTGATGAGGATTCCGGACAGCCGTTCGGGGGTTCTGCCGATGCCGGCGAGCCGCTCGCGGATCTGTCGTGCGCTGAATCCGGCATCGATGAGCAGCTGGGTGTCGCCGGCCTCAAGGAGCGCGCAATTCCCGCTGCTGCCACTGCCAAGGATGGTGAACCGGACGGACACGGCCGGGAGGATTGGGAGGGTCGCCTGAACTCTCAACCTCCAAACCGGAGGGGACCCACGCGTCTCAGAGCATCGAGTACACCACGAGGGAGAAGAGCATGCCGGCGATGCCGATGATCGTCTCGCAGACGGTCCAGGTCCGAAGCGTCTGGTTCACGGTGAGCCCGAGGGAGTCCTTCACGATCCAGAACCCCGAGTCGTTGAGGTGCGACAGGAAGAGCGACCCGCAGCCGATGGCGACCACGATCAGGGCCTTGTGGGTCTGGCCGAGCTCCGGATGCAGTGCGATCACCGGGACAAGCAGTCCCGAGGCGGTCGTGATGGCCACGGTGGCGGAGCCGGTGGCGACACGGATGAAGGCCGAGACCAGCCAGCCGTAGAGAAGGGGTGAGAGATGGGCCGCCTCTCCCAGGCGGCCGATGGATTCGGCCACGCCGCTGTCCCGGAGCACCCGGGCGAATCCACCGCCCCCGCCGATCACCAGCAGGGTCATGCCCACCGAGGCGACGCAGCCCTCGGTGAACTTCAGCACCTGGGTGGCGGTGTAGCCGCATCGGGTTCCGAGGGACCAGCTGGCGAACAGCACGGCGACGGTCAGGGCCGTCGTGGGGTTGCCGAGGAATGCCCAGAGCTCTCGGGCGGGATTGCCCTTTGGAAGGACCAGTTCGGTCACGGTCGTGATCAGCATCAGGACGACCGGCAGGAGGATGGAGAAAAGAGTTAGTCCGAACCCGGGCGGCGTGAACCCGGGCGCGGAGCGCTCGGCGCCCCGTGGCACGGGAGGGGCTACGACGGCGACCCGACTGATGACAAACCGGGCCAGCACCGGCCCGGCGACGCCTGCGGTCGGCAACCCGATCACCATGCCCCAGAACAGCACGAGTCCCATGTCGACCTTGAGCATCTCGACGGCCACGACGGGTCCCGGATGCGGGGGCATCACCCCATGCATCACCGAGAGGCAGGACAACAGCGGCAGGGTCAGCAGCAGGAAGGGCTGCTTGGTCTCGTGGGTGAGGGTGAGAAGGATGGGGAGGAGCAGGATCAGGCCAACGGCGAACCAGGTGGTGAGGCCGACCGCGAGGGCGAGCGCCATGATGCACCATTGGATGTGCCGGGGTCCGAAGAACGCGGCGAAGCGTTTGGCAAGGACTTCGGCGCCGCCGGATTCCGCCAGCAGTTTCCCGAGCATCGTGCCCAGACCGATGATCGCTGCGATGCCACCCAGCGTGGCGCCCAGGCCGTCCGAGAACGTCTTGGCCACACCGAGCAGCGTGTAGGGCACCTCCCTGCCGGCGGCATCCTTCACGAGCCGTCCCGTGGCGACGGCACCGGCACCGACGAGCAGCGAGGCGAGCAGCAGCGAGATGAAGGGGTTCACCTTGAACCGGGTGATCATCAGCACCAGGGCACCGATCGCCGCGAGGGCCAGCAGCACCATCTTCCAGTCGGTGGGCGTGAGCATGGGAATGCGCGGAGACTGACATGGGGAGTTCCCTGGATCCGAGGAGGAAATCGGATCCAGGCCGGACGCAGGGGGAGCGCGTCAGGGGAAGCTGCGACCCGAGGCTGGCTCAGCGCTTCATCCACACCGCCGGTTCGCCGGCCATGCCCGTGCGGCCGATCGGCACCAGTCTCACCTCGGCGGGAAGGGCTGGGTTGCCCCGTCGAGTGTCGAAGGAGCGCTCGCGGGTCTGAGGTGGCAGCCATTCGTCCCGCCATTCAAAACCGTACCGGCTGCGGAGCATCTGCACCCTCACGACAGTGTTGGTGTCGGACTCCCACCTGAGGCTGAGCAGGGTATTCCGGAGCGAGAGGGTGCCTTCGAGCTTCGGGGTTCCAGGGGCTTCCTTGCCCAGCCAGGGCGTTGCCGGCACCAACGCCGGGCGGTTGAACAGTTCACGGCCGAAGGCCGCGGCAACCCCGCCTTGGTTGTCCTGAAGGCTGCTCGCGTTCCAGAACAGGACCCCGTCGGCGTGGTCCCGCCGGCTGATCCGGACCTGGTTGAGGATGTCGGCCGGCGGGATCCTGCCTCCCGCCTCGGCGCTGTTCAGTCCCGGTACCAGCAGCCGTTTCCGGGTGTTCTGGGATGCCCACCAGCGCAGCAGGGGGTCGAACGCCTGTTCCCGTTTCGAAAGCGCCCAGTAGAGCTGCGGCGCCATGTAGTCGCACCAGCCCGAGTTCAGCCAGAGCCGTGGATCGGCGTAGAGCATCCCGTACTGGTCCAGTCCCCGGATCCCCGGCGGATTGTTGGGACGCCAGATGCCGAAAGGACTGATGCCGACCTTCACCCAGGGCTTGGCCCGGTGGACGGCGGAGTAGAGGGATTCTACGAACCGGTTGACACACTCCCGACGCCAGTCGCCCTGGTCGAGTTTCCCGCCGCCGTGCCGGTAGCGCTCATAGCTCCGTCCGTCGGCAAACGGCAGCAGGACCCCGTCCGCCATCTTGATCGGATAGGGATAGAAATAGTCGTCGAAGTGCAGCCCATCGATGTCGTACCGGCTGACGATGTCGAGGGCGACCTTCTGGACGTGGTCCCGCGCCTCCGGGAGGCCTGGGTCGAGCCAGCGGTACGGTCCGTAGGCGATGATCCAGTCGGGGTGGCGTTGGATGATGTGGCTGCTGGAGATCGGGGAGACCGTCTTGTTGTAGCGCGCCCGGAAGGGATTGAACCAGGCGTGCATTTCCAGTCCGCGGGCGTGGGCCTCGTCGCATGCGAACCGGAGTGGGTCATAGGGCGGATTGGGCGCCTGGCCCATGCGGCCCGTCAGGTACTCGCTCCAGGGTTCGAGCGACGACGCATAGAGGGCATCGGCCCCGGTCCGCACCTGAAGGATGACCGTGTTCAGTCGGAGCCGAAGGGCGAGATCGAGAAGTGCCCGCAGTTCGGCCTGTTGCTGCGCGGTCGGAAGACCGGGACGCGAGGGCCAGTCGATGTTGCCGACCGAGGCCACCCACATGCCGCGCATCTCCCGTTCGAGGGGAGGGGGCTCCATGCTGATGGGTCTCGGCTGGAGCGCCCACGCCGGCAGGGTCAGCACCAAGAATCCGATCCACCACGCCAGCCCACGTCCGCTCATGGGGACGAGGCTGACCGTCGGCGAACGGCCAGGCAAGCGAGGCGACGCGTGGATCGAGCCCGCCGGTTCAGGCGAAGTCGTATACCACGACCTTCGTCCAGAGATGCCTGCATTTCTCGACAAACTTCACGTGCTCGGGGTGGACCTGATAGTCGTCCTGCGCCTTCTTGTCGGGGAAGATGAGGTTGAGGGCGATCTGATAGGACTGGTCCACGACGGGCCGGTGGCTCCCGACCATCTTGCCCATGTGGAACTGGAGCACGCCCGGGATGTCCTTGAGGTACGTGTTGCCCCCGGCGAGGAGCAGTTCGGGCGCCTTAGGGTTGGAGGGATCGGTCCAGAAGATGACGACGTGTGAGAAGGCCATGTGTTGACGCCCGGATCCAATCATGGATTCCGGCGACCGGGAAGAGGCCTCCCGTGGTCCTGGGAAAGAAACCCAGAGGCCCCGGTTCGGCTGCGGGTTCCCAGACGGGGCGTCGTCCTGCCGACCGGTCTACGATCAACTTTCCGGCCAAACCCATTGACGCCCCAACCGATTGTGGGCTACGAGGATCCAGCACGCCTGATGTTGGGTTTTTACGTTTATCTATGCGATGTCCGAAATGTGGCGGGCAGGATGACAAGGTCATCGATTCCCGTGCGTCCCGGGAAGGGGCGGTGATTCGGCGTCGCCGGGAGTGTCTCTTGTGTGAGCATCGGTACACGACCTATGAGGAGATCGAGCGGGAGGAATTCTTCGTGGTGAAGCGGGATGGCCGGCGGGAGCCGTTCTCCAAGGACAAGCTGCTGACGAGCATTCAGAGGGCGTGTCAGAAGCGGTCGGTGTCGGAGCAGGCGATCGCGGATCTGGCGGAGCGGGTGACGAACGACCTGACGGAGCGGTTTGATCGTGAGGTGACCGCGCAGGCGATCGGCGAGCGGGCCATGCGGGAGCTGCGCGCACTGGATGCCGTGGCGTATGTCCGGTTCGCCAGCATCTACCGGGAGTTCCAGGAGGTGGGTGAATTTGTGGAGGAGGTCAACCGGCTGGCGACCCTGCCGGTACCGGACCAGCGTCAGATGGCCCTCCTGGCCGAGCCTGAGGCTGGGGAGGGAACCTCGGGAGGCAAGGGATGATCGCCCTTCGACGGGACTGCCTCCTGATCTCGTCCAAGGACGGACCCTTCATCCCATGCTCGATGGAGCACCTCACCATCGAGTTCGTCGGTCCTGCGGCCCAGATGATCGACCCCGAGGTGCTTCGGCATGCCTCGGCGGCGGTCATCCACTACTTCAAGGTGGAGCTTGGTTGCGAGGTGGTCAGCACCAGCCAGTTCACTGAGACCTTGACCAAGGTGCTGGTGGGACTGGGGGTGTTTTTCGAGACTGGAAACGAGCCGGAAGGCGAGTCCCCGGTGGTCCGGGTGTTCGATCTTCGGACCCTGGCCTCGGAGGCAAGCCAGCTCTGCGAGCTGGAGTTCTGCTGGCGGCTCCGTTCGCTCCTCCGGGAGTTTCTCAGCGAAAAACCCGTGCACATCGAATTCCGTGGCCTCCGTGGCTGCGTGAAGGTCCTCGCCGACCGTCAGCACTGGTGCGAGACCTGTGATCGGGTCGAGACCTGGATCGTCGAACTCGTCCGAGGCTGGTATGCCCGGGAACCGGCCGCGGCAGGTATCCCGCTGGTGATGAGCTGACCGGTTGACGGATCGTCGTGGCACATCGAAGGGGGAATTCCATGACACTGTTTGAACGCATCATCGCCCGGGAGATCCCGGCGGACATCGTGTACGAGGACGACACGGTGATCGCGATCCGCGACATCCACCCGCAGGCGCCGGTCCACGTGCTCCTTGTGCCCAAGCGCCCGATTCCTCGGGTCGGCGCCGCCAAGCCGGAGGATCAGGAGGTCCTCGGGCACCTCCTGATCAAGGCGGGTGAGGTGGCGCGACGGCTGGGGCTCGATGCGTCCGGCTTTCGGCTCGTGATGAACCACGGCGCCGACGGCGGGGAAACGGTGCCCCACCTGCATTGCCATCTGCTCGGTGGCCGCCCGCTGGGCTGGCCTCCGGGCTGAAGGCGTCGGTCAGCGCTCAGCTGCCGAAGGGATGGGTGGCGCGCCAGAGCAGCCAGGTCTGTTCCTCGGCGTAGGCGGTCGGCCGGGGGTAGCTGATCGCCTCGGTGATGTCGCCGCTCAACCCGTCCCGTCCCAGCACCGCGGCGGCCCGGTTGAGCAGCGCTTTCGGACTGTGCTCCACGATGCATTTCACCAGGTTTCGGTACTTCTCCCCCAGATTGTCCGGCTCCGACGGATTCGTGAACTCCGGCATCTGATCGAACATGAGGCGGTCAAGGGTCGCGAGGAATCGCTGCTCGGTGCCATGGAGGAAGATCTCCAACTTGAACTCCCGCTGGTCGAATCCGGCGCAGACGACCGACACGTCGGACCAGGGAGCGTCACAGGCCCGTCCGAGCGCATCGAATACGACCAGCCGGTCGTCGGTGCCATGCAGGACCGTGAACAGGGTCGTTTCAGGGACCCTGGGAAGTTCGGATTCCGGAGCGACCTCGACCTCCACGCCCTCCTGTCCGAGGCTGCCTTGGAGAAAGAGGGCATCATCGAGGTCCAGGTTCCGGGCCAGGAGTCCGAAGGCATCGTCCGCGACGAACCGGGCATCGGCCGGAGTGAGTCCGCGTCCGGAGGCGAAGGCGCGTTGGAGGGCTTCGACGGGTGGGCGGTCGAGCGTTTTCTGGATGAGGGCGTAGGGCATGGCCGGGACTGCTGTGATGTGGATGCGGTGATCGTCTGCTGGAACGTCCCTGAAGGCAAACCGCGGGTGGGCAGGCGCAACAGGGCGAGGGAGGGGACTTACGCAGAGACGCAAGATGAGGAGGAAAGAAACGGAAATGTGGAGGAGAGACGATCGGTACTGGGGGCTTTGGAACTGCCGTGCTCCGAGGGCTTGGGGTGGTTGCTAGGTCGGTTGGTGGGTGCCGCAGTGCCCTGCGGCACTGGGTGCGACAGCACCCATCCGTGGAGCTGGGAGTGCACCCGTATCCCCAGCCGGGCACGACATTCGGATAGGTAAAAGTGAACCTCACGCAGGGCCACTGGGGCTCCGAAAAGTCACGAGGGTGAGAGATGAAGGCCTCCACCTTGTCGAGCCAACCACTCGGCAGCGGATTCAACGGCGACGGAGCCACGGTGTTCGCGCTGACGCAGGTGACGCAACAGCAACGTGGCGGCTGCGTTGGGGAAGCGCAGGGCGGTTGCAGCGAGGTAGGAGGGAACCGAGGGTTCCGACCACTTGCATTCCACGAGGCGGACCAGGGTGCCCGCCTCGCAGACCGCGAAGTCGATCTCCCGCCCGTCCTTGTCCCGGATGTACTGCAGCGCGGCGTCCACGCCCTCGGCGTCGCGTCTGCCCTGGACCGCAGCATTCAGCATCGTCGCGCAGGCATTCTCGAACCGGACTCCATCGTCGCCTTTGACCAGCCCGGTGTCGTGGAAATAGATCTTCGGTTCCTTCAGGAGCGCGCGGGCGACATTGCGGTGGAAGGGACGGACCGTGAACACCACATGGAGTGTCTCGAGAATGTCGAGGTACCGCGCAAGGGTGGTGGGTGACACCTGCAGATCGCGTGCGATGGCAGCCAGGGAAACGGGCGAGCCCACCCGCTCCCGCAGCAGCTCGACAAACAGACGCATCGCACGGACCTCTCCGATCCTCGAGAGCTCGAGGATGTCGTCGCGGATCAACCCCTCGAGATAGAGCTGACGCCACCGCTGGGCATCGGCGTCGGCCTCCGCCAGCAAGGGTTCCGGGAAACCTCCGCGCTGCAGCAACCGCGTCAACGCGTCCTCCGGAGTGGTTCCCGTGGCGGCCACGAGTTCGCTCACGGTGACCGGCAGCAGGTGCCACGAAAAATAGCGTCCAGCCAACGACTCACCCGCCTGCCGGAATGCATCCAGACGAGCGCTGCCGGTCACGAGAATGGACTGTCCAGGTGTCCGGCCGTCGAAGACCCCTTTGAGCCACTGACGCCAGCCTTTCATCTTGTGCAACTCGTCGAACACCAGCAGCGGCGCCGTCGGAACCCAGCTCTGTGCCAGAAGCACCCGACGGTCCTGCACCACATCCCAGTTGAACATCTGGGCGCCGGGCACGCGGGCCGCGATCGACGCGGCCAAGGTCGTCTTCCCGGCCTGACGTGGACCCGACACGAACACCATCTTCCGCGCGAGATCGCGCTCCACCAACGGCTCAACCCAACGTTTCATACGCCTATTTCATCGACATCTGCAAAAGAGTCGCGACTTTTTTCCAATCGTCAGCAATAAAGTCGAGTCTGGTCCTTGGGTTATGAGGAAGGACCCTCACTGAGGACCTGTCCCTCGATCCCTCCATCCAGAAGGTGGGAGGGACTGACGCTGGGTCTCTCCGGATTCCTTCAGCGGTTGCCCGTCCCCGGCAGCACCAGTCCAGCCTTCCATGAGCTCACCGCCTGTTGGACGTCCCGGCTCACCTGGAGCCGGGGCTGGATAAACTTTGGGGTGAACCAGGGAAAGGAGCCAATCAGATCTGGAGTAACCAGAACCTGGCCGTCGCAGTCGGGCCCGCTGCCGATTCCGATGGTCACCATGCGACCGGCGGTCCGGGTGATCTCGGCGGTGACCGGTGGGGTCACCAGCTCCAGGACGCAGGCGAACGCGCCGGCTTCCTCGAGATATCGGGCATCATCGAGGAGCCTCTGGCGGCCGGCCTCGTCGCGACCCTTGATCCGGTATTTGCCCCCCTCCTCATGGATGTGCTGCGGCAGCATGCCGAGGTGACCGCAGAAGGGGATGCCGGCTGCGCGGATGGCCTTCACGACCGACAGGATCTCCTGTCCGCCCTCGGCCTTCACAAAATCGGCTCCCGCCTCCAGGAGCCGACGGGCGTTGGCGACCCCCTCCTCCGGGGTCCGATAGGACAGGTGGGGCAGATCAGCCCCGATGAGCGCCTTCGGGTGGGCCCGCGCGACGGCCGCCACATGGTGCACCATGTGCTCCATCGTGACGTGGGTCGTGTCCGGGAATCCCAGGACCATCATGCCAAGGGAGTCACCGACCAGCAGGATCGGGATGCCGGCCTCGTCGAGGAGCCGGGCCGTGGGATGGTCGTAGGCGGTGAGGACAGCGATGGGTTCCCGGCCCTTCAGGGACTGGATATCGCCGCAGCTCAGCTTGTCGGAACGCACGCGGGGAGGGTTGTGCACGATCCCGGGACCTTCAACCCGAAGTCGTGGACGCCGGGGCCGGGCCGGCGTCGAGGAGGAGTGGGGATCGGTCGAGTCGGGGCAGCCAGAGGGTGAACCGGGTGCCTTTGCCGACCCGGCTCTCGAAGTCGATCCGCCCGCCGTGGTCGCGGATGATGCGCTGGACCACCATCAGACCCAGGCCCGTACCGCGGTCCTTGGTGGTGTTGAAGGGCTGGAAGAGCCGGTTGAGCTGGTCGGCCGGGATGCCGGACCCGGTGTCCGAGATCTCGATCCAGACGAAGTCGGGTGACGCCCCGGTGGTGAGGGTCAGGGTTCCGGTCTTCGTCATGGCCTGCATGGCGTTCTTCACCAGGTTGACGAGGGCCTGCTTGATCTGGGCGGGGTCGAGCCGGACCTCCGGCTCCTCGGTGGAGAGCTTCTGGACTACGACCAGGCCGCGGTTGGAGAGCTCGGGCTGGAGGAGTTCGAGGGTCTCCTGGACCACCCCGTTGACGGTGCCGTTGCGGAGCTTCGGCGGGGTGGGGCGCATAGCGGTCAGGAACTCCGTGATGATGTAGTCCAGCCGGCTGATCTCCCCCTGGGCGACCGAGAGGTAGCGCGACAGCTTTTCGGCGATGGCCTGGGGATCGGCTCCCTTGTCGGTGTCGGTGCCGGCAGTGCGGAGCCGACGCACCTCCCGTTCCATCAGCTGGAGGTGGATGTGGATCGCGTTGAGCGGGTTGCCGATCTCGTGGGCGACGCTGGCGGCGAGCAGGGTCAGGGCGTGGCCCCGTTCCGCCTCGACGGCCTCCAGGGTCTGATGGCGGGACTCCGTGGCGTCGTGCAGGACCAGGGCGAGGCCGGCCTTGGGATCCTGGTCGATCGGGGCGGCAAACACCCTGAGGAACCGGGGCTTGGGGAAGCCGACCTCGATCTCCCGTCGCAGCGTGTTGCCGGGGTCGATCGGGTGGTGGAGGTCCCGTTCGAGTTCCGGCAGCAGGCGTTTCAGGGGCTGTCCGAGGGCGTTCTCGGTCGGATACCCGATCAGGCGTCCGGCGGCCTGGTTGAGGAACACGACCTGACCCTCGCGGTCGGTGACCATGACGCCGTCCTCGATCGTCCGGAACAGGGTTTCGAGCAGGGCGCGCTCGGTCTGGAGGCGTTTCACCAGCGACTCGAGGCCATCGCGGTCGAGCCGGTTCAGCCGGGTCAGGACCTTGTCGAGAAACCCCGGCTTCGGCCGGGTCTGCTGCGTCACAGCCATTTCTTGCGCCAGAAATACAGCAAGGTGAGGAGCGTCGACACCACCGTCAGGATGATGGCGTAGAGGTAGCCGTAGGGCTTGTGCAGCTCCGGCATGCTGTCGATGAAGTTCATGCCGTACCACGAGGCGATGAGGGTCGCCGGAGTGGTGATGATCGTGATCATCGTCAGCACCTTGACCACCTCGGAGGTCCGGTTGGACGACATGTTGAGGTAGATCTGGAGGAGGTTGGAGACGGAATCGGCGTAGCCCTGGGCGAACTCGGCGATCTGGAACAGGCTGTCGTAGATGTCGCGGTAGTAGGGGACCAGGTGGGCCCGCACGAGCTTGAACTCCCCGCGTGCGAAGCGGCTGAGGACCTCGCGCTGGGGGCCGATGATCCGGCGGAGATGGATGATCTCCTTCTTGATCCTCAGGATGTCCTCGAAGGTCTCGGGGGCCGGTTTCCGGAGCACCTTCTCCTCAAGTTCGGCGATCTGGAGCCCCAGCTGCTCCAGGGCGGGTTTGTAGTTGTCCACCAGCGAGTCGAGCAGCGCGTGGGCGACGCGGTCGGGTGCCCGGGCCACGTGGACGGTCCCGCGGAGACATCGTTCCTCGACCTCCTGGATGCAGCTGAGGGGGACGTTGTGGTAGGTGACGAGGAAGTTGCGCCCGAGGAAGAAGTTGAGTTCCCGGGTGTCGAACAGGCCGTCCTGGCGATTGAAGTCCACGGCATGGATCACCATGAACAGGAACGGGGCGAAACGGTCGTCCTCCTTGGGTTCATAGCTCTCGACCTTCGGCGAATGGCTCTCGTTGAGGCAGTCCTCGACCGTCAGGGGATGGAAATGGAACACGCCCTCGAGGATCTGTTTGACCTCCTCGGGGCTCGCGGCCTCGAGATCAACCCAGAGGAACAGATTCGTGTCCGCCAGGAGTGTCGGCATCAGAAACACCTCCATGTCCCGGGAGTGCAGCTTGCCGCTGTTGTTGAAAGCGAAGGAACGAATCATGCCGCGTCTTGAGCTTATGCCGGGACGTCTTCGAGGGAAGCCGGAATCCAAAAGGTTGGAGAGCGTTCGGAATGCCCACTGGGAACTTCACGTTGACCCATCAGCCCTCAACCGTATGATGTTCGCCACACAGTCGTTCAGATGCGCCAAGTCGTCTACATTGCTGCCAACACCTTTCGCGAGCTGCTCCGGCAGCCGTTTTTCCTGCTGCTGACGACGGTCTCGGCGCTCTTCACCGTGTTCCTCGCCTGCGTACCCTACTTTGGGTTTGGCGACGATCCGAAGATGGTGAAGGACATGACCCTCGCGGTGCTCCTCCTCTCCGGCCTGCTGCTGTCGGTCCTATGTGCATCGTCCACCGTGGCCCAGGAAATCCGGCATGGAACCGCGCTGACGGTCCTGTCGAAGCCGGTGGGACGTCTGACCTTCCTCCTAGGCAAGTACCTCGGGCTGGCGTTGGCGGTGATGCTCTTTGGCTACACGGTCATGGTGGCGGTCCTGTTGGCGAGCCGCATGGCGTTCGACGCCTACGGCTCAGCCGATCTCCAGTCGTTCGGGATCTACTGGGGGTCCATTGCGGTGGCCTACCTACTGGGGGGATTCGGCAACTTCTTCCTGCGTCGGCAGTTTGTGGCCGATGCCGTGGTCCTGACGGCGATCACGACAACCCTGGCCCTTGGGTTTGTGGAGAAGTTCACCATCTTGGAGCGGGCGTTTGGCGGGAATGCGCAGGTCGACTGGCGCCTGGTCCCGGCGGGGATCCTGGTCGTGTTCGCCCTCTGGCTGATCGCGTCCGTGGCCCTGGCGAGTTCGACCCGCCTCGACACTATTCCAACGCTCGCGGTCTGCACCGCGTTCTTCCTCGTGGGCCTGGTTTCGGACTACTTCTTTAGCGGTCCGGCCTCCCAGGGGGTCCTGTGGGCCAAGGCCGCCTACGCCATCGTGCCGAACTGGCAGCAGTTCTGGGCGGCCGACGCCATGGGCGGGGACAAGGTTGTTCCATGGGCCTACGTACTGCAGGCCGCCGGCTATCTTCTGACCTACCTGATGGCCACCCTGTCGGTGGCCTTCCTCCTGTTTGAGGATCGTGAGTTGGGCTAGACCCAAACTGCTGAATTTGGCATCAAAGAGATTCTGTCTGCATGGAACGCCACCTGAACAAGACCGGTCTCGCCAACAGCCTGCTGTTACTGGTGGCCGGCGTGACGCTCGCTATCTTCGCCCGCCAATCGGGATTTGCGACTGGGATGGTCGCGGTTGGATACCTCGTCATCGCCGCGCTGGCGGCGTTGATGGCATGGTTCCAGATGACCCTGGAGTCGCGCGAGGAGGGTGAACGGCTGGAGCTGGAGGGCCTCGCCAAAGGGCGGCTCGACTCGAGCCTGTTCGCCGAGAACGTGGCCGATATCTCCCCGGCGCGTCGTTCCCGTCAGCAGTTCGAGAAGTGGGTGCTCCCCGCCTTCACCTTTCTCCTATTGGTTCTGGAGGCCGTCGGGGTCTGGTACTTCTGGAACCAGATCAAGCCGGGCACCGAGATCGTCTCGAACCCCTCCTCGGCGGCGATCACCCTCGCCATCAACGCAGGCGTCGCCTTCGTCCTGCTCCTCGTCGGCAAATACAGCGCCCGGCTGGCGCAGCTCGAGGACAGCCGCCTGCTGCGGCCCAGCGGGTCGTGCGTGATGCTCGGGGCATTGGTCTCTGCGATCGCTGCGTTGTCCGCCGGACTGGTCTGGGCGGGGTTCCAGCAGTGGGATCGTTACCTGGCCACCCTGCTGGTGGGTCTGCTGGCGCTGGTGTCGGTCGAGACCCTCTTCGCGCTTGTCCTTGAGATCTACCGTCCCCGTACCAAGGGTCCGGCTCCGCGCCTGATCTATGAGAGCCGCATTATTGGGCTGCTGGGCCAGAGTGGGGGGATCTTCAACACGGCAGCCCAGGCGCTCGATTACCAGTTCGGATTCAAGGTCAGCGACACCTGGTTCTACCGTTACCTGGATCAGTATATCACCAGTTTCCTGCTGATCTGGGTCGGCATTCTGTGGGTGTCGTCCTGCCTTGTGGTGATCGATCCCCAGGAAGAGGGCGTCCTCGAGCGGTTCGGTCGGAGGATCCAGCCGGCCCTGCAGCCCGGAGCCCATTTCAAGCTGCCGTGGCCGATCGACGCCGTGTATCGCTACGACACCCGTGGCATCCGGGAATTCCTCATTGGAGCGATTCCTGATCCGGACATGGAGAAAAGCCGGGTGTTGGTCTGGACCCGTCCTCACTACAAGGAGGAGTTCAACATGCTGGTGGCGAGCTCGGAGCAGCTGACCAACCGGGCGGTGTCGACTGGGGATGCCCTGCCCGGACAGCAGGCCGTTCCGGTCAACCTCTTGACGGTCAGCATCCCGGTCCAGTACCGGATCCGGAACGTCGGCCAGTGGGCCTACGAGGCGAGCGATCCCAAGGAGCTGCTGCAACGACTCGCGACTGGGGCGGTGGTCCGGTATCTGGTCAGCGTCGACATGCATGAGATCATGAGCTCTGGGCGCATGGCCGCTGGACAGGCGCTCCAGAAGCGGATCCAGGATCAGGCAGACGCTCACAAGCTCGGGGTCGAGGTCATCTTCGTGGGGCTCCAGGACATCCATCCTCCGATGGGAACCAAGGAAAACCAGGTAGCGGCCGCGTTCGAGCAGGTGATTGGTGCAATCGCCGAGAAGGAGGCTAAGATCCTTGAGGCTGAAGGCTATCTTGTGGAGACGCTTCCGCTGGCCCTGGCCCGTGCGGTGGTGACCAACAACGTTGCCCACGCCGCGGCCGTGGTCCGGGTCGAGGACGCCGCGGGCCGTGCCGCGCAGTTCCTAGGGCAGCTTAAGGCCGATGCCGCAGCACCGACCGTATATCGTCAGCGGACCTACCTTGATGCCCTCGCCAAGGGCTCGGCCGGCACCCGTAAGGTGGTCATCGGACCGACCAACACCAGCGACATCCTGATGTTCAATCTCGAGGATAAGCTTCGTCCGGACCTCGAGGGCATCGCCATTGACACCCCGCCGGCAACGAAGTGATCCCGTCCCCCGAGAACTGACCGAGCCGAACCCTCTCTAAATTCCCGATCCTATCGCCCGTGCAAAACTCCCGTCTCTCCTTCGTTGTCGGAAGCCTGCTGCTTCTGATTTTCTTGGCCCTCCTGCTCTGCTTCCAGGTGCGTACCACCGAGGTGGCTGCCGTTACTACCTTTGGGCGCTACACGCGGGACATTACAGAGCCAGGGCTCTACTTCCGCTTGCCGGTGCCGATCCAGAGCGTCTACCGCTTCGACAAACGGCTGCAGAACTTCGAGCGGAAGTTCGAGGAGTCGACCACTCGCGACGCCCGGAACCTTCTGGTCACGGTATACGTAGGCTGGCGCATCGAGAGCGCCCGAAGGTTCCTTGAGCTCTTCGGGGGCGACATGGGGAAAGCCGAAAACACCCTTGAGGGACTCGTGCGTAATGCAAAGAATGCAGTTATTGGCCGCTACGTGTTCAGCGACCTAATCTCTCCCGATCGCACTGCGGTGAAGTTCGACCAGTTCGAGTCGGATGTCCTGAAGGAGATCGCCGGGCCAGCTTCGGAAAAGTACGGCATCAAGATCGAGCTGGTCGGGGTCAAGCAGCTTGGCCTACCTGAGACCATCACCGGCAAGGTGTTCGAGCGCATGCGCGCTGAGCGTGACCGTCTCGTGAAGAAGTACTTGGGTGAGGGCAATGCGCGGGCCCAGGAGATTCGCAGCGAGGCCGATCGCAAGCGCGACGAGGTTCTGGCAAAGGCCCGCGCCGATGCCCTTCGGATCATGGGAGAGGCCGATGCCCAAGCTTCCAAGGAGCTAGCTGTCCTGGAGAAGAACCCCGGCCTGGCGGTGTTCCTCTACCAGGTCAATGCGCTCAAGGAGTCGCTCCGTGAGCGGACCACCCTCTTCCTCGACCAGAAGACCGCGCCGTTTAACCTGCTGTCGGGTGACCGGTCGAAGCCCACGGCTAACCCTTAGGCGTCATGGCGGATCCTCTCTCCACCAAGAAGCCGGTCAGGCGGATGCCGACCGCCCTCACTGGCGCGGACGACACGTCCAGCCAAGCGCTCAGCGAGGCGCTGGGAAGCAGTTTCCTGCTTGTCCGGATCATGGTGTTCGTTCTGCTCGGCGCCTTCGTCTTCTCCTGTGTCTTCACGGTCGAGCCCAACGAGGTCGCTGTCGTCCTGAGATTCGGCAAGCCCCGCGGCACAGGGGCCGAGGTGCTGCTGCGGCCCGGACTCCAGTGGGCCCTGCCGTATCCGATCGACGAGATCGTCCGGATCCGCACCGGCGAGACGAAGGTCGTCCGCGCCACCAACGCCTGGTACGCCGTGGCCCCGGGTGAGGAGGCCATCGGTGCCGAACCCATGGCCCAGGCGACGCTTTCGCCGGGTGTCGATGGCTACACGCTCACCAGCGATGGCAACATCCTGCATGTCCGGGCGGCGATGAAGTATCGGGTGGCCGATCCCGTCGCGTATGCCTTCCGGTTCCAGGATGTCACCAACCTGCTCGCCAACGCCCTCAACAACTCCATCTACCAGAGCAGCGCCCGGTTCACGGCCGATGACGCCCTGTATCTGGAGCCCACCGCGTTCCGCGAGGCCATCTCGACCCGGATGGGCAATCTCATCCAGCGGTTCTCGGTTGGCATCACGGTCGACGAGATCGTGGTTGAGACCCGCACCCCGCAGTACGTGAAGCAGGCCTTCGATTCCGTCATCTCCGCCCAGCAGGACCGGTCGAAGAAGGTCAACGAGGCTGAAGGCTACTACAACGAACGCGTCCGAACTGCCGAGGGCGAGGCGGCCGCGCTCCGTGCGGGAGGCATCGTCTCGAGCAACGCACTGGTCCAGGCGGTCTCCGCCGAAGCGAAGTACGTCCAGGACCAGCTTCCCTACTTCGAGCGCGCCCCGGATCTCCTCAAGGCCCGGCTTCGGATCGAGGCCCTGGCCCAGATCCTCACCAACGCACCCGACAAGTTCTTCATCCCTGATCGTACCGATGGGGCGTCTCGCCAACTCCGGATCCAGATCAACCGGGAACCCCAGGCTCCGGTTCGCCGCGATCCGAATGCGGCGACCAACCCGTAATCGTCTCCGCACGCCTCCCACTCCTTCCCGAATTCGCCATGCAAGTCACCTCCCTGATGTCCCGCGAGAGCGCACCCGGTTGTGCCGAGTGCGGCCACGACCACGACGGCCTCGAGCACACCCACACGAACGTCAAGCTCACCGAGACCATCATCGGCCTGATCTTCGTGCTGAACTCCTTCGTCGTGGAGTGGGTGTTCCAGCGCGGGGCGACGGTTGCCGGACTGAGCGCCATGGTGGGAGCCATCATCCTTGGATTCCCCATCCTCAGGGTCGCCTACCTGGATCTTCGCCGCGGGATCCTCAGCATCAATGAGCTCGTGGCCCTGGGCGTCCTAGCGTCCGCGGCCACCGGGGACTTCCGCACCGCGGGCATCGTCGCCTTCTTCATGCTGACCGGTGAGATCATCGAGACCCGAACCGCCGCCGGTGCCCGGGCTTCGATCGAGTCGCTGGTGAAGATCACCCCGACCAAGGCCCGGCGTCTTGTGAATGGGCGCGAGGAGGAGGTTCCCTCCAGCGAGCTCAAGGTCGGCGACGTCATCCGGGTCCGCCCGGGCGACAACATCGCGGCCGACGGCGTGATCGTCTCGGGACAGGGCTCGCTCAACCAGGCCAACATCACCGGCGAGTCGCTGCCGGTCGACAAGGGGGCAGGGGACCCGGTCTTCGCCGGCACGATCAACCTCACCGGGGCGCTCGAGGTGAAGGTCACCAAGGCGGGGCAGGACACGACCTTGGGCCGGGTTCGGGAGCTGATCCTCGCGGCGGAGAAGACCAAGCTGCCGTTCATGCGGATCATCGACCAGTACATGCACTTCTACACGCCGCTGGTGCTGGTCATCGCGGCGCTGGTCTGGGCCTTCACCAAGGATCTCGACCGCGTCATCGCGGTGCTCGTGGTAGCCTGTCCGTGTGCGTTCATCCTGGCCACCCCCAGCGCCATGGTGGCCGCCCTCAGCGCCGCGGCCCGTCTTGGTATCCTGGTGAAGAACATCGCCGATCTCGAGGCCGCCGCGCGGATCACGGCCTTTGTTTTCGACAAAACAGGCACCCTCACGTCGGGCAAGCTCGTTGTCAGCCGGCTCAATCCACTCGGCGGGATCGCCCCGGCCGAGCTGCTCCGTCTCGCCGCGAGCGTCGAGCAGTTCTCCAGCCACCCGACCGCCAAGGCGCTCGTCCAGCTCGCCCAGGAGGCCGGTGTGCCCCTGGTCTCCGCCACCGATTTCAAGGAAACTGCCGGCCGCGGGGTCAGTGCCTCCATCGATGGGACCCGACTGCTCATCGGTCGAGCCGCCTTCCTCAAGGATCAGGGGGTCACCGGCGACATCATGGGAACGGTCGACCTCGACGAGGCGGCCGGGTTCAGCCTGCTCTTCATCGCCCGGGGCACCGAATGCATCGGCTGGGTGGGTCTGCAGGATCAGGTCCGTCCCGAGGCCGGCGAGGCGCTCAAGGAACTCCAGGAGGCCGGGATCAACCGGCTCTCGATGGTCAGCGGTGACCGCAAGCCTGTCGCCGAGCGGGTCGCGGCCGAGATCGGCATGCCCGAAGTCGTCGCCGAGTGCCTGCCGCAGGACAAGGTCGAGTTCGTCCGGGCCGCCAAGTCCCGTGGACACCGCGTCGCGGTGGTTGGTGACGGTGTCAATGATGCCCCGGCCCTTGCGGCGGGTGACATCAGCATCGCCATGGGCGCGGCGGGCAGCGAGGTGGCGATCCACTCCGCGACCATCGCCCTGATGAACAATGATCTCCGGCGCCTGCCCTTCCTGATCCGCCTGTCCCGGATGGCGCGGTCGGTGATCAACCAGAACTTCCTGTTCGGTATGATCTTCATCGTCGGAGGCCTTGCCGCCGCCGCGAAGGGCTACCTGAACCCCATCGTCGCCGCGATCCTCCACAACGCCGGCTCACTGATCGTCGTCTTCAACAGCGCCCGACTCGTCCGCCAGGGCGAGGAGCTGGAGCCGATGGCCACCGCCGCGGAGGAATCGCCTGCCGACACCCTTCCGGCGCCGTCGGCCAAGGTGGAGCTGATTCCGCAGCAGGCCTGATCCGCCGGAGCCTCCCGTTCCATCCCGAGTTCCCCACGAGATCCCATGGACCCCAACGCTCCCCACGCCGCGCCGACCACCTCGTCCGAGGTCGTGATCCGCTCGGTCGGTCTCACCAAGGTGTTCAAGGACTTCTGGGGGCGTCCCAAGGCGCGTGCGGTCAACAACGTCGACTTCGAGGTCCGCCGAGGCGAGGTGTTCGGACTCCTCGGGCCCAACGGCTCCGGCAAGAGCACGACGATCAAGATGATCCTGGGTCTGCTCTACCCCACCAAGGGCGCCATCTCGGTCTTCGGCGAGTCGCCGCGTGACGTCCGCACCAAGGCCCGGATCGGTTACCTGCCGGAGGAGAGCTACCTGTACCGGTTCCTGAATCCGGGCGAGACGCTCGACTTCTTCGGCAACCTCTTCCAGCTCGACGCCCGCGAACGCCAGCGCCGGTCCGAGCAGCTCATCGAGATGGTCGGCCTCAACCAGGCCCGCACCCGGACGGTGGGTGAGTTCTCCAAGGGCATGCAGCGCCGCATCGGCCTCGCCCAGGCGCTGATCAACGATCCCGACCTGATCATTCTCGACGAGCCCACGGCGGGTCTGGATCCGATCGGTTGCCACGAGATCAAGCAGCTCATCCTGACCCTCGCCCGACGCGGAAAGACCGTCATCCTGAGCAGCCATCTGCTGGCCGACGTCGAGGACGTCTGTGATCGCGTCGTGATCTACTACGGCGGACGGATCCAGGCCCAGGGAACCCTGAAGGAGCTGCTGGCTGAACCGGATGAGGTCCAGATCACGGCACCCAATCTCCCGAGGGAGACCCTCGACCAGGTGTTAAAGATCCTCCGCAAGGAGGGCGGGGACCGGGTTCGTCTGGACACCCCGACGCGCAATCTCGAGAGCTACTTCCTGGGTGTCGTCGAGCGCGCCCGTGCCGCGGCCGAGACCAGCGGGGCGACCAGTGGACACCAGGTCGCCGAGTTCATCGCCGGACAGGCCGAGGCGTCGTCGAGCCAGCCCGAACGCGTCCTGGATCGTCTGGCCCGTCCGACTGCTCCCACTGCGGCCCCTGTGGAGGTCCAGCAACCGGCCGCCCCGGTCGACCAGGCGCGGTTGGAGTCCCTGTCGCGCAAGACCGAACCCACGGCTCCCGCCGCCCCGGCCGCCCCGGAGGCATCCAAGCCGGTCGACCTCTCCATGGCCAACGACAAGCTGTCGGGTCTGCTTGGCAAGAAAGCCTGAGGGATTCCCCACCGCATCCGTTGTCCGGCGATGACCTCGCATTTTGAGATCTACGAGAACGACGCCCGGGAGCAGGTAGCCCTGCGTCGGGGGTTCTACTGGATCGCCGCCCTGCTGGGCTGGATCTGGCTGTTCGCCAAGGGCCTCTGGGTCGAGGGAATCGTCATGGTCATGCTCAACGCCCTCGGGCTACTGCTCCTCTATCTCGGCCAGGCTGGATGGGGTCTGGGTGCGGTCTTCCAGGTAGGCCTGGGTCTGGGCATCGGCTTCGCCGGACGCCGCCTCGCCCAGCTTTCATTGGAGCATCGAGGCTACTACTACCGGTGCACGATCGAAGCCCGGGATGGTGCCGGGGCCATCGCCAAGCTGGCTGCGGTCGGCGGAAACCCGCTGCCGGAGTGGCGCGCGCGCCGGATGTTCGTGGTGCCCGATGTGGTACCCCGATCCGTCCGCGGTCTGGCGGCGGTGATGTTGTTGACCCTCAAGGCTGCCTTCCGATTCCGGTTGGTGGTCGTGCTCCTGGTCCTACTCCTAGCCGTGGTGATCCTCCTGCCGGTCGTGATCAAGCACGACGGTTCTGCGCAGGGATTCACCCAGATCCTCATCACCTACACGCTTACGAGCATCACCAGCCTCCTCGGGTTTGCCACCTTGTGGCTGGCCTGCGGCACCCTGGCACGGGATGTCGAGGACGCCACCATGCAGGTGGTCTGCACCAAGCCGATCCCCCGGTGGCAGATCTGGCTCGGCAAGTGGGCCGGGATCATGGTCCTCAACGGGGCCTTCCTTGCCATCACCGGCACCGCGTTGTTCCTGCTCCTGAACTGGAAGGCCTCGGGTCTGTCGCCAGCCCAGCAGCAGGTGCTCCGCAACGAGGTGCTGGTCGCGCGGGGGACGCTGAAGGAGACGCCGCCGGACTATGAGGCGGACGTCGAGAAGCTCTACCAGGAGCGGCTCTCCCAGAACGCGTCCTCGATCACCGACGCCAAGGACCGCAAGTTCCTCCGGGACCAGATCCTCGAGGGGCTGAAGACGGGCGACCAGTACATCCCCCCCGGACAATACCGCATCTGGCGGATCCGATTCGGTCCGCTTGCGGGGCTGATGAAGGACAAGCCACTGCAGCTCCGGGTGAAGTACTACTCCCAGGATTCGCCCGGATCCTCGACCCCGCACCGCTTCGAATGGAATGTCGGTAGCGAGACCCGCAAGCCGAAGACCTTCGTCAACAGCTTCGGACCGGAATCCCCGACCACCTTCAACATCGGGACCAACCTGTTGGCCGATGACGGCGTGCTCTCGGTGCTGGTCTTCAACCTCAACGAACGTCCGGTCCTGTTCCCGCCCGAGGATGGGCTCGAGGTGCTCTATCCGGCGGGGTTCTTCGGACCGAACTTCGCCCGGGGCTTCGTGATCATCGCCTGCTGGCTGGCCCTCCTTGCCGCGATCGGTCTCTTCGCCGCCTCCAAGCTCCAGTTCAGCGTCGCGGCCTTCGTCTCGATGGGGATCCTCATCGTCGGACTCTCCAGCGGCACCCTCAAACAGGTCGTGGAGCAGAAGGGCATCGTTGGCATCGACCACAACACCGGCCAGGTGTCCGCCGAGACCTTCATCAACCGGACTGCGGTGGCCTTCTACGGCGGTGTGCAAAAACTGCTCGACCTGATCACGGGCTACGACCCGGTCGATGCCCTGAGCACTGGTCGGATGATCACTTGGGGCCGGCTGGTGCAGGCCCTCTTGCTGGTGGTGGGCGTGGCCGGCGGAGGGTTCGCCTCGCTTGGCATCTGGATCTTCACCCGGCGGGAGCTGGCGGCACCCATATGAGCCCTCGTCTCCACAAGGTCATCGGGATCGGGCTCCTCGTGCTGTCGCTGGGACTGTCCAGCTTCCTCCAGCGGGGCCTCAACCGCGACCGCGAGCGGCTGGGCATTACCCGGACGACGGTCATCAGCAACGCCCCGCCGGTACTCGCCTTCACCACCGTCGCCCTCGGGGCATTCCGTGGCCTGATCGCCAATGCGCTCTGGATCCGGGCGAACGATCTGCAGGAAGAAGGGAAGTACTTCGAGGCGGTCCAGCTCGCCGACTGGATCACCAAGCTCCAGCCCGGACTTGATTCCCCTTGGATCTTCCAGGCTTGGAACATGGCCTACAATATCTCGGTCAAGTTCCCTGAACATGCCGACCGCTGGCTCTGGGTGCTTCGCGGCATCGAGCTGCTCCGCGACGGCGGACTCCGGTACAACCCGGGCAAGGCGCTCATGTATCGCGAGCTCGCTTGGTTCTATCAGCACAAGATCGGGCAGAACCTTGACGACGCACACAGCCTCTACAAGACCCGCTGGTTCGAGAAGATGAACCCGCTGTTCCCCAACGGCCGGGCCAACTACGCGAGGCTCCTCAAGCCCAAGACCCCCGAGGATCAGGAACGCGTCCGGCGTCTGACGACCGAGTTCAAGATGGATCCTCGGACGATGCAAAAGGTTGATGAAACGTACGGTCCGGTCGACTGGCGGCTGCCCGAGGCCAGCGCCATCTACTGGGCGATGACGGGCATCGAGAACTCGCCGAACCAGGACAAGCTCCCGCTCCGACGCACCATCTATCAGCCCATGCTAGGCACGCTTCACCATGGACGCATCATTACAAACCGGATCACCCAGCTGCCCGACCTGCGCCCAAACCTCGACATCATTCCGAACGCCTCGAGGGCGTATGAGGATGCGATCGGCACCGAGTCCGAGGAGAACAAGGGCCACATCCAACGGGCTCACCGTAACTTCCTGAAGGACGCCATCTACTTTCTCTACGCGAATAACCGTCAGGCCGAGGCGCAGAAGTGGTTCAACTACCTGCGCCAGAAGTACGGCATCGGCCCGGAGACCGGCATCGACCCCAATGCGACCATGGAGACGTTCGCGCTCGGGAAGATCGAGGAGGACGTCAACGAGACCTCCCGCGATCGCGTGACCCAGGCCATCCAGGGTCTGGTCGCCACCGCCTACGACCAGCTGGCCCAGGGCGACAACGACCAGTATCAGGGTCTCGAGAAGATGGCGGCAAAGGTCTACAGCGTGTACCAGACCAAGGTAAGCCTCCCGTCCCAGGCCCAGCGGGTCGCTCTGCCACCGCTGGCCGAGATCAAGCGGGATGTGCTCCTCGACATGCTGCGTCCGGATCCGAATGTGAACCCCGAATACCAGGCCCGCCTGCGGACAGAGCTGAACCTGCCTGCCACCTTCGGGGTCCCCTCGACCAATGCGGCCCCTGCCGGAGCGTCGGCACCGGGAACCGGGACGACACCGGCCACGGGTACCCCAGCCAAGCCCTGATCCCCGCCATGGACATCACCGGGGCGACGGCGGCGTACACGGGGTTGTCGGGACAGCAGTACCACGGGACCAAGCGTTCCATTCCCCCTGCGGCTATGCCTTGGGTGCACCGGGTCCGGACCCGGATGTTCCAGCCCCATGTCGCTGTGGATTCGGTCGTGCTCGAGTGGGGCTGCGGAGCGGGGTGGAATCTTGCGGGGCTTCAGTGCGCCCGCCGCGTGGGCCATGACGTCGCACCAGACCTGGCCGAGACGGTCCGGTCGCTCGGCATCGAGTTTGTCCTCGATCCGACGACCCTGCAGGCCCGGTCCTTCGACGTGGTGATCTGCCATCACGTTCTGGAGCACCTGCCCGATCCACTAGCCGCGCTCGAGGACTTCCATCGCCTGCTGCGTCCGGGCGGCCGGCTCTTCGTGGCGGTGCCCTTCGAGAAGGAACGGCGCTACCGACGGTTTGATCCGGAGGAACCCAACCACCATCTGTACTCGTGGAACGTCCAGACCCTGGGCAACCTCCTCAAGGTGTCCGGATGGGCGTGTCGGAGTCTCGAGCTTCGGGACTACGGCTACGAGCGGATCGCGGCCCGGTGGGCAACAAGACTCCATCTGGGCGAAGCCGGGTTCACCCTTTTCCGGAGGCTGGTGCATTGGATCGAACCCATCGAGGAGATCGCTGTCGTAGCGATCTCGATGCGGAAGGGGTCGACACCGACGTAACGCTGAACTGGACGCGTCTGTTTCCCGCCGGGGCAGAGCAGGGGTGGCAGGGGCCGCGTGGCAGGCCCAGTGGGCGGGTTACTCCGTCTTCACCTTCCGGGTGATCGTGCCGACGAAGATGAACGACCCCTCCGGCGTCCTGAAGATGAAGTAGGGTTCCGTCATGCCCGGGTACACCGGCTGACGAAGGGTGACTGCCCTGAATTGCGGACCGTGGCCCGCCGCGCGGTAGACACCCTCGGCCTCCAGCTCATCCAAGGCCACAGGCCAGGGCAGCCGTGCGCTGCCCATCCACGGCTGGGGACGGAATTCGGGGCTGATCGGCTGGGTCCAGTCGGTCTCCGTCACCACCGCCATGCCACCCTCCACGCTCAGCACAACCGTCAGCGTCGCGTCCTCCGGGTAGGTCTCCACAAACGTGTCCGGAATTGAGCTGGCCTCGAGGAGCTCCGCCTCGCGCCACTGTTCCCGGACAACCCGGACAATCCGGTCGACCCGACCATTGAACCCCGGCGTCTCTAAGGCGCGGACCCGGAGGAACCGCTGGGTCTCCGCACCCGTGAGCACGCGGCTCACGGTCGGCCCCGAGATCGAATCCACCCCCAAGAGAATCCAGGAGCCTCCGTCGAGTCGGTCCGTCGACTCCCAGATGACCCGCCGGGTGCCCTCGGGGCAAGTGGCCTCCGAGCGGATTCCAGCGGGCACGGCCTGAACCCTGAGTGCGGGTTTGATCGGGGCCTGGGCCAGTGCTTCCCCGAGGAGCAGGAGTCCCAATGCGAGAGCCTTGGACAGCGGGTCGCTGAGCAGATGCTTCATGGATCCCGATATTCGTTTCCGAAGGCCGGACCCTCAACCGCCAAACGCGGTCCATCACTCAGAGATTTCCACTTTCACGGTGGACGTGGCTCGCGTTCACTCCCCGCGCATGGGTGTAAACGCATGAAAATCGTCCTCGCTTACTCGGGAGGTCTCGACACCTCCGTCCTCCTCTCCTGGATCAAGGAAACCTACGGCAACGCCGAGATGATCGCCTTCTGCGCCAACATCGGCCAGGACGACGAGCTTCGCGGCCTCGACAAGAAGGCCCGCAAGACCGGGGCCTCTAAGATCTACATCGATGACCTCCAGGAGGAGTTCGCCTCCGACTTCATCTTCCCGATGATGCGGGCCGGTGCCATCTACGAGGGACAGTACTTCCTCGGCACCTCCATTGCGCGTCCCCTCATCGCCAAGCGCATGGTCGAGATCGCACGGGCGGAGAAGGCCGATGCCGTCGCGCACGGTGCGACCGGCAAGGGCAACGACCAGGTTCGCTTCGAACTCACCACCGCGGCCCTCGCTCCGGGCCTGGACATTATCGCCCCGTGGCGGGATGAGCGGTACCGGAAGCAGTTCCCGGGGCGCCAGGAGATGATCGACTACTGCGCCGACAAGGGGATCCCGGTCCAGGCCAGCGCCAAGAAGCCCTACTCGATGGATCGCAACCTCCTGCACATCTCCTACGAGGCCGGCATCCTCGAGGATCCCTGGTACGACGCAGGCGATCTCAAGAACCGCGACTACTTCACGACCCTGTCGGTCCTGCCCGAGGATGCCCCGGACAAGCCGGAGCATGTCACCCTCGAGTTCGAGCGCGGCGACTGCGTCGCGGTGAACGGCAAGTCGCTCAATCCGCTTGGCGTGATGCGGGCCCTCAACAAGCTGGGCGGAAAGCATGGCGTCGGCCGCGTTGACATGGTCGAGAACCGGTTCGTCGGCATGAAGAGCCGCGGCGTCTATGAGACACCGGGTGGCGCCATCCTCCACTTCGCCCACCGTCAGATCGAATCGCTCACGATGGACCGTGAGGTCATGCACCTCCGCGACTCGCTCATCCCGCGCTATGCGGAGCTCGTCTACTACGGCTTCTGGTTCGCCCCCGAGCGCCTCGCGCTGCAGGCCCTCGTCGAGGAGTCCCAGCGCACCGTCTCCGGCACCGTCCGGGTCAAGCTCTACAAGGGCGGCATCCACGCGGCCGGACGCAAGAGCCCGGTCAGCCTCTACAACCCGCATATTGCGACGATGGAGGCCGACCCGACCAAGGCCTACAACCAGGACGACGCCACCGGCTTCATTCGCCTCAACGGCCTCCGTTTGCGCGTCAACAGCACGGTCAACGGAGCCAAGACCCTATCGAAGAGGGCCTAGGGAGGCGGAAAGCTGAGAGTTGAGAGCCGAGGGTTAAAGTCGGCCGGTGGGGAGTTGTCGAAACCGCGGCTCCCCTCAGCACCACCCTCTCGGCTGTCTGATCTCTCCACTCTCAGCACCCAACCCTCAACGCGTTCCCCATGCTGCCCCTGAACCAGGTCGCGATCCGGTTGCACCCCGACGATGATGTCGTGGTGCTCAAAGCCTCCATCGTGGCGGGCACGGTGTTGGACTCGGGCGACGGGGCGGTGACGGTGGCACGGGCCACCCATCGCGGCCACAAGCTCGCCGTGCGCGACCTCGCGGAAGGAGCCCCGGTGCGCCGGTATGGTCAGGTGATCGGGTTTGCCAAGGGCCCGATCGGCGCGGGGGACTGGGTCCACTCCCACAACCTGGTGCTAAGGGATCTTCAGCGGGAGTACGAGTTCGCGACCGACATCCGTCCCATGTCACCGCTGGGGCCTGGCGAGGCCCAGGAGTTCCAGGGGTTCGCCCGGCCGGATGGACGGGCCGGAACCCGCAATTACCTCGCGGTCATCTCGAGCGTCAACTGCTCGGCCAGCGTCTCGAAGTATGTGAAGGCGCGGTTCCCGGAGGAACGCCTTCGCCGGGAGTTTCCGAACGTCGACGGCGTTCTGGCCTTCACCCATAAAAGCGGTTGCTGCGTCCAGCCGGGCGAGCCCCACGCCATGCTGCAGCGGGTCCTCACCGGGGTGGCCCGGCACCCGAACGTCTTCGGATACGTGATGATCGGCCTCGGCTGCGAGGGACATCAGGTCAGTGGACTCCGCGCCGATGGCCGCCTCGATCAGATCCGCCCCGGGGAACCGTCCCCCACCTTCCTGAACATCCAGCAGCAGGGGGGCGTGCAGAAGACCATCGATGCCGCCGTAGCGGCGGTGGAGACGCTGTTGCCCCGTGCGAATGCCGTGGTCCGGACACCCCAGTCCCTGCGGCAACTCATCCTGGCCCTCAACTGCGGGGGATCCGATGGCGCGAGCGGCATCACCGCGAACCCGGCCCTCGGCGTCGCCAGCGATGCCCTCGTGCGCCAGGGCGGGACGAGCGTCCTGGCCGAGACGCCGGAGATCTACGGGGCGGAGCACCTCCTGACCCGACGCGCCCTCACCCGTGAGATCGGAGAGCAGCTGATCCGTCACATCCGCTGGTGGGAGGACTACGTCCGGCTCTTCGGGGCCTCGATCGACAACAATCCGAGCCCCGGCAACAAGGAGGGTGGGCTCACGACGATCTACGAGAAGAGCCTCGGCGCACTCGCGAAGGGTGGCCAGGCCCCGTTGGGCGCCGTCTACAAGTATGCTGAGCGGATCGATCGTCCGGGATTCGCCTTCATGGACACGCCGGGGTTCGACCCGGTCAGCATGACCGGTCTCGTCTGCGGCGGTTGCAACGTCGGGGTCTTCACGACGGGACGTGGCAGCGTCTATGGCTGCAAGCCGGCGCCCTGCATCAAGGTCGCGACCAACACCGTCCTGTATGACCACATGCGGGACGACATGGATCTGAACGCCGGGACGATTCTCGACGGCACAGAGACCGTGGAGGAGGTGGGACGGCGCATCTTCGAGGAGATCCTGGCAGTTGCGAACGGCAAGCGCACCAAGAGCGAGGCGCAGGGACTGGGCGACGAGGAGTTCGCCCCGTGGATCCTCGGTCCGACGTTCTGACGGCCGTCCAGGAGCGGAGCGATGTGCCGCGACGGGATCCCGGTGGAATTCGCCCCGGGAGATCAGCAGCGCACGAGAGCCTCGGCCTGCACCGACAGGTGCCGAGCGTGGAGCAGGTGAGGCGGGTGTTTTGGAAGTTCGAGCCCCAGCCAGCCGGTCATGTCCAGGGTGTGGAACTCCGCCGTGGCGGGTTGAAGCGGCCACGGTTCATGATGGATCTCCCCGCGCCAGACCCGACCCCGTCGATCCGCCGCGAAGAGGCGATACCGCTCGGTCAGCCAGGACTCCAGCGTGCCCGGGTCGGATCGCTTTGGGGTTCCGGTCGGCGCGTAGGTGACATCCAGCCGGGCCTCGCCGCTGCCGCGATGGGTGCGATGGCTCCTGTAGCGGGTGGTTTCCGTCCGTGGGTCGGTCCCGACCTGGATGTCCGCGTCGAAATACGGGAGGTGATAGGTCAGTCGTGCGGCCCGTACGGCGAGACGCGAGGTGGCGTCGAGGCTGAAGAACCAGACCCCAGGCAGGCCCCCGACCCGGATATAGGTCCGGACGTTCAGCTCCGGGAAGGTGTGGGTTCCGGGAATCGGAGGAAGCCACCGCGGGTGGACCCGGCTCATCCGGAACGGCACGACCCCTATCCAGGCGACACCGTCGCGGAGATCGAGCTCGAGGGGTGGATCGGTCCGGGGCAGGAGTGGCTCAATTAACCTGGGATCGACCGGCCAGTGGGCGAACAGCAGGTCGTCCCAGTCCATCGACAATACCCAGCGTCGGGGATGTCGGAGGGCGGCTTCACCGGGCGAGGTCACGGTGGAGAGGTAGCATCGTCGAGGGGGATTGCGAGTCCGGCGGATCGCTCCGCGGGGTGGTGTGCGGAATTGCCTCGGGGGTTGGCGATGGCAGTCTTGACGCCATGTCGGACCCTTTGGTGCCCTCCGGAGAGCTCCGTTGCGAGGTGTGTGGTCGTTTCGAAGCTGTCGAGGTGGGCAACCATCTGCTTTGCGACTCGTGCTACGCCGAGGCCGGCACCTGCGGAGCCGGAGGCGACGCTGGGGATGGAGATCCGGCGTCCTGATTGTCCCAATCCCTGAGGTCAACCCAACCTTGGGCGGGTGGGCGACCAGTGACCTAAGTCATAATCGCATCCTGTGCGGCCTTGAGCCCCGGTGTTCCTCCGCTCCTGCGCCCTTGCGGCTCCTGGAGGCATCACCGTCGTCAACGCGCCTTTGGGTGCGTCGAACGCACCCAGTGCCGCAGAGCACTGCAGCACCCACCTACCGCTCCTGGCCGTTGGCTCGTACCTTTTAATCCTACGGCTCGATCCAGTTCAGTACGCCATCGAGTCCGCAGACGTTGAGGGCGACGGTGGCCTGTTCGCGGACCAAGGGCTTGGCCCGGAAGGCGACGCTGAAGCCGCCAAGGGCCATCATCTTGAGGTCGTTCGCGCCGTCCCCGAACACGACCGCTTCCCGGGTCGAGCAGCCGAGCTGTGCACAGACCGAGGTCAGCTTCATCGCCTTGGCGGTGGCATCCACGATGTCGCCCAGGACCTGTCCCGTGAGATGACCGCCATTGAACTCAAGCTGGTTCGCTAGGGTGTGGTCGATCCCGAGTTCGCGTCCGAGACGCTCCACGAAATAGGTGAACCCGCCCGACACCAGCAGCGTCTTGAGGCCCATTCGCTGTGCCTTCTCGAGCAGGGTCTTGGCTCCAGGCGATAATCGCAGGCGTTCCTCGAACACCTGGCGGAGCGTGGTTTCGGGCAGACCCTTCAGCAGGGCAACCCGTTGGCGGAGCGCCGATGGGAAATCGAGTTCCCCGCGCATCGCCGCCTCGGTGACCGCAGCGACCTGGGGTTTGATCCCCGCGAAGTCGGCGATCTCGTCGATGCACTCGATCGTGATCAGGGTCGAGTCCATGTCGAACGCGAGGAGCCGGAACTCCGAGAGGCGCTGGATTCGGTCGAGGAAGGCGAAGTCGAGCCCCAGTCTCTGGCAGGCGCTCGCGACACCGTCGCGGGTTGTGGGTTCCTGGAGATGCAGGACACCCGGACGGGGTTGGTTGAGCGTGGTGGCCCCGCTCAACCGGAGCAGTTCCGGGCCAGCCCCTGGGGGAATCTGTGGGCCTTGGACGACGAGGAGACTCATGCCTAAGGACAGGAGGTTGCGGGTCGGTGGTGGCTTGGCAAGCTCACGCCGAGAGCGCAGGTGAGAACTCAAACGGCGACGCGGAGCCGCGGAGAAAAGACAGTGAGGCGAACGGCGAACGGCGGAGCGGGGGATTGGCAGATCACCTGCCCGGACCGGTGGCCGGTGGGTGATGCAGTGCCCTGCATCACTGGGTGCGGGAGCACCCACGCTGCGAGGGGTTGGAGTCAGCCAGGTGGGAAGCCGGTGGGTGTGACACCTGGGGTGTCGGGAGGCTCTGGGGTCTTTGGGAAGGTGACCCCTGGGGTGGGTGGCCGCTGGGACGCGGCCAGGTTCCGCAGAGCACTGCTGAACCCACCGGCGCAGTCCCGCAGGCGCGGGACTGCAGCCCTTGTATTCCGTCTCCCTCTCCTGTCCTTCCTCCGTCCCCGTGTGAGTCCGCTCCTCCACACTACGCGGCGAAGCCGAACCGGTGCCGTTCCTCCTCGGGCTTGATGCCCAGCGAGGCACAGAGGCGACGGGACGCCAGGATGCCCGCGGCGATCTTCAGGATGCGGTCGAACTTCTGTCCCTCGAGATCCAGTCCATAACATCGGATCGCCCGGATGCCGAAGCCGCGCTCGAGAAGCTCCGAGACGAATTCCTTGCACGCCACCGGATCGTCGGTGGTGTAGTGGCTGGTCTGGCTGTGCTTCCTGGGCTGTGGGGTGAATTCAACGGTGTGTTTCGGGATCATGATGGTGGATTCAGGGGTGAACAGTGTGGATCGCGATACCGGAGGTCGGAGCGGAATCGCGGACCCGGCGGACCCAGCTTTGGAAGATCTCCCGGGCTGCATCGCTGGCCTCCTCCACCGGGACGCGTTCCATCTCCTGGTGGGCCTTCGGAAGCCAGTCGGCCGGGAGCAGTCGTTCCTTGCGGAGGAGGTCGAGCGTCCTGAGCCGGGCATCCAGCCCGACCGTCAGGATCCCCGACGATTCGTCATGGACCGCCTCACCGGTGATGTGGATCTCACAGGGGCCGGCTGGGTGGTCGAGGTGGCCGAAGGATTCGCTCATGTCATGGATAGAACCCGCTTCATCCTGGGATATCGGATCCCATCCAGGATTTCTCACGCCACACCTGCATTGGAAAAGACCCACCTACTTTTGTGCGCGGGCCACCCGGAGACGCCGTTGCCGTTGGGGCCATGGCGGAAAAGCAAAAGGGGCACGGGTGTTGCCCGTGCCCCTTGGAATGGGAAGGGAATCAGACCGCCAGCCTGGTCCAAGCGGCGTTTTTCCTGGAGGAGGCCACCACGGCCTCGATGAACGCCATGCCCCGGACACCGTCCTGGATGGTCGGGAAGTCCAGGGTCAGGTCGTCCTTGGCCAGCTTGCGTCCCTCGACCCGCGCGCGGACGGCGCCCGCGAAGTTGCGGTAGATGTTGGCGAACGCCTCAAGGTAGCCCTCGGGGTGGGCCGGCGGGGTGCGGCCGGCGGCCTTCGCGGCCGCGCCGAGATAGCCGTTGGCCGTCCGGTAGACCTGCATGGGCTGATCGGGCCACTTCACGAGCATCGTGTTCGGCTCCCGCTGGTGCCATTCGAGACCCCCGAGCTCCCCGTAGACGCGGAGGTTGAGGTTGTTCTCCTCGCCGACAGAGATCTGGGAGGCATGGAGCACGCCCTTGGCGCCGCCCTTGAAGCGGAGCAGCACATTGCCGTCGTCGTCGAGCTTCCGACCCTTCACGAACGCGGTGAGGTCGGCCGCCAGTTCGCTGATCTGCAGTCCAGTGACGTACTCCGCGAGGTTCTCGGCATGGGTGCCAATGTCCCCGATGCAGCCCGCGGCGCCGCTGCGCTTGGGATCGGTGCGCCACGACGCCTGCTTCTGGCCCGAGGCCTCGATCCGGGTGGCCAGCCAGCCCTGGGGATACTCCACGACCACCTTGCGGATCTTGCCGAGCTTGCCGTTGTGGACGAGGTCGCGGGCCTCTTTGATGAGGGGGTATCCGGTGTAGTTGTGGGTGAGGCCATAGAGGAGGCCGGATTTCTTGACGAGGGCCTGCAGGGTCTTGGCCTCGGCGAGGTCGAACGTCGCCGGCTTGTCGCTCAGCACGTGGAACCCGTTCTCGAGCGCCATCTGGGCGGGCGGGAAGTGCACGTGGTTCGGAGTGACGATCGAGATGAAGTCCATCCGCTGGTCGGCCGGCAGCGCCGCCTCGGCACGGATCATCTCAGCGAAGCTGCCATAGCAGCGGTTGGCGGGGAGGAAGAGATCGGCGCCGGAGGCCTTGGACTTCTCGGGGTCGGATGAGAAGGCGCCACAGACGAGTTCGATCTGGCCGTCCATGTTCGCCGCGATGCGGTGGACGGCGCCGATGAAGGCGCCACGACCGCCGCCGACCATGCCGTACCTAATTTTTCTGCTCATGACTTTGGGATGTGGGTTTTGAAACCGGGAGTTGAGTGCGGTGACCTCGGGCTTATAGTCTGCCGACAATTTGCGGGTCAACGAACGACTTGGTTCGTGCCGGTCCGGCATCGCCCTGGCGGTGCCCATACTCCCCGCCAACGCCGACATGCTGGTCCATCTCCTCAAATCCAAAATCCACCGAGCCACTGTCACCGCCGCCAGCGTCGACTACGAGGGAAGCCTCACGCTGCCCGCCGACCTCATCGAGGCGGCCGGGCTTCTGCCCTATGAACGGATCCTGTGCAGCAACATGGCCAACGGGGCCCGTTGGGAGACCTATGTGATCGAGGGACCCCGAGGGTCGGGCGCCGTGGAGCTGAACGGCGCGGTGGCGCACCTGGGGAAACCCGGGGATCAGGTGACCATCATGTCCTTCACCGAGATCGAGTCCCACCAGGCGGCGGCACACCAGCCGACGGTCATCGTGCTCGATCCGAAGAACCAAATTTCCAGGAGGCGTGGCCTCTAGGTCCGCCTGCCGAGAATCCCAGCCCCACAACCCCGCACAGCACACCATGCCGACATTCACAGCAGCCCAGGTGGCCGAACGGCTCGGAGGACAGGTGGTGGGTGATTCCTCGGTGGAGCTCCATGGATTTGCCGCGGCCGATTCCGCCCGACAGGGCGACCTCACGTTCGCGGAAAACGAGACGTACTTCCACCGGGCCGACCACAGCGCCGCATCGGCGATCCTGGTCACTGGCCTCCACGCCTCCGCCTCGGGCAAGACGCTCATCTGCGTCACCAATGCCCGGAACGCCTTCGCGCAGGTCCTGCCGCTCTTCTTTCCCGAACCCGTCTTCCCGCCCGGACGTCACCCCTCGGCCGTCGTGGCCGATTCGGCCGTCGTCGATCCCACGGCCCACATCGGACCGGGCTGTGTCGTGGGGGAACGGGTCCGGATCGGTGCCGGCGTGGTGCTCCAGGCTCAGGACTTCGTCGGCGACGATTCCGTCCTCGGCGACCACGTCCGCATGTTCCCCCACGTCACCCTGTATCCCCGCTCCCTGCTGGGACGCCGTGTCCGTGTCCACTCCGGGACCGTCATCGGTGCCGATGGGTTCGGCTATGTGTTCGACCAGGGACAGCACCGCAAGGTCCCGCAGGTCGGCCAGGTGATCCTCCACGACGACGTCGAGATCGGCGCGAATGTCACCATCGACCGGGCCGCCCTCGGGGCCACGGTGATCGGGAAGGGGACCAAGATCGACAACCTCGTCCAGATCGCCCACAACGTCACCATCGGGGAGCACTGCATCATCGTCGCCCAGGTCGGCATCGCGGGCAGCACTAAGATCGGCAACTATACGACCATCGCGGGACAGGTCGGCATCGCAGGACACCTCCGGATCGGGGACCAGGTCACGATCGCAGCTCAGTCGGGCGTGATGAACCACATCCCCGAGGGACAGAAGTGGATGGGCACCCCTGCGCAGCCGGACCGGGTCATGAAGCGCCAGTGGCTCGCGGCCGAACGTCTGCCTGAACTGCTGCGCCGGGTCGGGGAGCTCGAGCGACAGCTTGCCGAACGCGGCACCGGCTCCACCGGGAGCTAGAACCCTCCAGGAGTCTCCCGTGTCCTCTCGGAACGTCGTCTACTTCGACCTCGAGACCCAGAAGTCGGCCGAGGAGGTCGGGGGGTGGGATCGCATCCGCGACATGCGGATGAGCCTCTGTGTCACCTACTCGACCACCCGCGGTGGCTACCGGATCTATTCCGAATCCCAGGTCGACGAACTGCTCCGGGAACTCCAGCGGGCCGACCTTGTCGTCGGATTCAACCATCTCCGCTTCGACTACGAGGTCCTCCACGGCTACACGCCCTTCGATCTGACCCAGCTCCCGACGCTCGACATGATGGTGGATCTGAAGGAGCGGCTGGGGCACCGGCTCGGACTGGATTCGATCGCCGAGGCCACCTTCGGACTGAACAAGACCAGCGAGGGGCTCCAGGCCATCGAATGGTTTCGTGAGGGAAAGATGGCGGAGATCGCCGAATACTGCTGCTTCGACGTGAAGCTCACGAAGCTCGTCCACGAGTTCGGGGTGCAGAACCGGCAGCTGTTCTACAAGAACCGCTTCGGGGCCCTGCTGTCGGTCGCCGTCGACTGGAAGCCCTGAGTCCGCTCGCGGGTCGGCGCTAGTGCCAGACCCCAAGCGTCCGGAGCACCGCCCGGGTCCGGGGGACCTCATGAGTGCGGAACAGGTCCGTCTTTCCCAGCGCAGCCAGTACCGCGAAGAAGGGTTCCGCGGAGCGGACCTCGTCCCCAAAGCACTCGAACGCGTGGGGCAGGGCATGACAGGTTGGCCAGCCAAGCGTCCGCAGACGGAAGGTGTTCAGGAAGACCCGCATCTGGTGGCGGATCCGCACGGCGGAGTCCTGGAGGTTCCGGTAGTAGAATCCGAGCCCCGGATCGATCCAGAGACGCCGGACCCCGCAGCGCTGTGCCGCCTCGACCCTTGGGGCGAAGTACTCGTACAGCATCGCGGTCGGATCGGATCCGAAGTCGAAGTCGGCCACCCGCCGCACATTGGCCCCCTGCACGTGGCACAGGATCAGCGCCCCGTCGAAATCGGCCACCATCCGGAACAGCTCATCGGTCTGCTCCGTCCCCGTGAGGTTCAGCACCCGGGCCCCGGCCTCGAAACAGGACCGGGTCACGGATGGGTGATAGGTCTCCACCGAGACGATCAGGCCCGATCGCGAGAGCTCCCGGACCACCGGGAGGAGCTGAGATTGCTGGGCAGCCGCCCCGACCTCCGCGGCATGGGCCAGGGTCGATTCCGCGCCGATGTCCAGAATCGCCGCCCCCTGCGCCGCGAGGATCCGTCCACGTTCGATGGCGGCGTCGGCGCCGAGACAGACCGATTCCCGATACCAGGAATCCGCTGACAGGTTGATCACCCCCATCAATGCGGGAGACACGTTGCCGTCAAACCGATGCCCTCCGAGGTCGAAGGCGGCGACCTTGGCGTCCAGGGCGGGGGCGTGGTCGGAGGCGAGCCGCGACAGATCCTCGAGCGTTAGCATGATCCTGGAAGAAACATCCGGTTCGTGGAATGTCGAGCCCAGGGAGGGGACCGGAGCGGAGGGGCCTCACACGACGACACGGCGACGCGGCGACGCGGATGAAGAACGGGAGAGAAAGGGAAGAATGGAGGCGGGGTGCGGTGGTGGCCTTGGGCCGAGGTGTCGAGGGGTGGCTGAGGCCGTGCCCTACCCCGCTGGGTGCGGGAATGCCCAACTCGTGCGGGTCTGAAACCTCGAATTCACAACACCCGACTCCTCTTCAATCTTTCCTGCCTCCTTGGTTGTCCTCCGTGTCTCCGCGTCGCCGCGTGAGTCCCCCCTCCGTCTCCTTCAACCAGCCGCGCAGCGTGACGGTCATGGAGCGGACCCGGTCAGGATCCGCCGCCGCACGGTCGGAGGTCTCACCAGGATCGGAACCGAGGTCGAACAATTCCGACGGGCCATCGGGCAGGGCCATCACCAGCTTCCATGGGCCCTGTCGGAGAGCGGCACTCGGACGGTGGCCGGAGCCGTGGGCGTGTGGATACGACCACGCCAGGAACCGGTCCCTGACCCGTGGATCCTCCTCGCCCCGCAGCACCCGGGTCAGTGAGACCCCATCGACGTGCTGCCCGGGGAGCAGCGGGATTCCGCAGAGGTCCAGAAGAGTCGGGTACAGGTCGGCCGTGGAGGCAGGCACCTGCACCGTCAACGGCTCCAGGCGGCCGGGCCAGACGATCCAGGTCGGGACCCGGATGCCGCCCTCGTAGACCCAACCCTTGCCGCACCGCAGGGGAAGGTTGCAGGTCGGTCCCGGACTCTTTCCCGAGAGCGTCGAAAGGCCGCCGTTGTCGGACGTGAACACGATCACCGTGTCCCGTCGCAACCCCAGCTGTTCCAGCGCGTCGGTCATGCGGCCGACATTCCTGTCGAGATTCTCCACCATCGCCGCGTAGTCGGGGTCGTCCTGTTCGGCTCGGGTCACGGACCCGTTCGGACCCGGAATCGTCCGGGTGGGACCATCACCCGAGATCGCCGTGCGTCGGGTGCGATACTTGGCGGCCAGATCCCCGACCGGCTGGATGGGGGTATGCACGGCGTAGTGGCCCAGCATGAGGAAGAAAGGCCGGGTCAGATCCCGCTGGTGCAGGAACTCGATGGCGGAGGTCGTCAGGGCATCCGTGAGATAAGTGCCTGGGGCGACACGGTCGTAGTCGGGAACATCCCAGACCGTCGAGTTCGTCGCCGAGGATCGGTACGGAGGGAAGTAGGAGGCCGGTTGACCCGCCCGGTTCACGCCGCGGATCCAGTCGAAACCGTGCCTTGTGGGTTGATCCTCCGGACCTTCACCGAGGTGCCATTTGCCCAGATAGGCCGTCTGGTATCCTGCCTTCTGGAAGGTCTCGGCGATGGTGGTCTCACCGTGGGGAAGCGCGACGCCCGAGGCGGGATGGATCCAGTCGGTGATGCCCAGTCGCTGCGGGACCTTGCCGGTCATGAGGGTCGCCCGCGTGGGCGAGCAGACGGGATGAGCCGAGTAGAATAACTGGAAGCGTACACCTGTCCTCGCGAGGGCGTCGAGTCGGGGTGTCTCGTGGAACCGGGATCCCTCGCAGGCGATGTCCGCCCAGCCGAGGTCGTCGACCAGCACCACCAAGACGTTGGGGGGACGTCGGGTTGGAGCCTGGGCGAGGGCTCCGGTGCAGAGGAGGATCAGGAGGAGAAGATGCCCGGGGACTCGCATGGTTCACCGGGAGATACCTGGTCGCTGTCGGCGGGTCGATCGCAGGTTGTCCGGACCCGGCCTCAAGGCGGGTGCCTCGACCTTGCTCAGAACTGGGCCGGACTCAGTCCCAGCGCGACGATCGAGCAGGCCTGGACGACCTTCAGTCCCAGGGATTCGGCGGCGGCGACGACCTCCCCGGAGTCCGCTCCGGGGTTGAGCCACAGTTCCTCACACCCTCGCTGCGCGATGTCGGGGAGCAGCTTCAAGGTCACCGGGGGCGGAAGATACACGCTGATGACCTCGGGGCGTTCCGGGACGTCTCGGATGGACGGGAACGACGGGAGACCCTCGACGGCGGGTTCCTTCGGGTTGATCGGGAATACCCGGAATCCGCTCTGGAGGTAGGCCCGGACGGCTTTGTTCCCGAATTTGTTGCGGTCGGCGGAAGCTCCGAGGATGGCCACCGTGGTCGTCTTCATGGGAATCACGGGAGCGCCTCAAAACCTCGGAAGCAGGGTGGCCAGCAGGTTCCCTCTGCCAATGAGCCGTCCGCTGGAATCCCGGGTCTCGTCCCGCATGGGATCGTAGGTCCCACGGATCATCCCGGAGGCATTGCGGATCTCGAGCTTCGATCCGGAGGGGCGAATTTTGCCGAGCAGCTTTCCGCTTCGATCCCTGAGTTCTTGGTCGGCCATGGTCTTCCGTCCCTTTCGTGAATTCAGTCGACCGTATCGAGCTGCGCCCCGGGATCGGCGGCAACCATCGGTTTGCCGCCGCGTCGTGAACCGGTGGGCCGGACCTCGTGGAGGGCGTTCGGACGGAGCATGCGTTTCTGGCGTTCGCGGTCGCCGGCGTTCTTCACCACCGGGATGGGTTTGCCGGTGTTGATGTCCAGGCCGGTGACATACATGGCCGCGGAACCGGTCATGGGCAGAGGAATGAAGTCCTGCACCTGCTGGAGGTTCCAGCGTTCCTTCTTCAGGAACTGCTCCACCGCCCCCATCTCCTTCTCGGTGCAGCCTGGGAAGCTCGAGATGAAGTAGGGAACCAGGTACTGCTCCTTGCCTGCCTCCTCGCTCAGGTCGAAGAACTTCTCCATGAACGCCGGGAAGTCACCCGCGGGCTTGCGCATGCGACGCAGGACATCGGGATCCATGTGTTCCGGGGCCACTTTCATGTGGCCCGACACATGGTTCTGGACGAGTTCCTTGAGGTACTCCGGTGTGCGGAGGGCGACGTCCATGCGGATACCCGACTGGACGAACACATGCTTCACGCCGGGTTGGCTCCGGGCGCCGCGCAGGAGGTCGAGCCCGGCCTTTTCGTTGATCTCGAGCACCGGACAGATGCTCGGCCAGAGGCAGCTGGGTCGATGACATTTCTGGCATTCCTCGGAATGCCCGTTCCGGGCGCCGTACAGGTTGGCGGTGGGACCGCCCAGATCCGAGATGGTCCCCTTGAAGTTCCCCGATTCGGTGAGCTTCCGGATCTCCTTGAGGACGGAGTCGACGCTCCGGCTCGAGAGGAACTTGCCCTGGTGGAAGCCCAGTCCGCAGAAGGTGCAGCCACCGGGGCAGCCGCGGGAGACGATGATGGAGTCCTTGATCGTGGCGAATCCCGGCACCGGCTCGGTGTAGCTCGGGTGCGCCGCCCGCATGAACGGGAGCTCGTACAAGGCGTCGAGATCGGGTCCGTCGACCGGATAGGCCGGGGCCTCCTGGAGGACGGCCCGGTCGCCGTGACGCTGGAGCAGGCGGCGTCCGCTGTAGGGGGTCTGCTGGGCCTCGACGACCTTGGTGAGGCGGAGCAGGTGGGTCTTGTCCGTCTGGAGCTCCTCCCAGGATGGCAGCACGATGCAGTCGCTCAGGTCCTCGGAGGCCACGGCCTTGCTGCCCAGGAAGACGGCGGTGCCGCGGATCCCGCGGAAGCCCTTCCGGCCTTCCTGGAGACGGGACACGATCTCGCGGACGGCCTGTTCGCCCATGCCGTAGACGAGGACATCGGCTTTGGCGAGGGAGAGGATCGACGGCTTGAGTTTGTCCTCCCAGTAGTCGTAGTGGGCCACCCGGCGCATCGAGGCCTCCATACCTCCCAGCACCACGGGCACCCCGGGGAAGGCCCGTCGGGCCATCTGCGAATACACGATCGAGGCGTGGTTCGGACGTCGGCCCGGGACGCCCCCGGCGCTGTAGACGTCGTCCTTCCGCTTGTGCCGGGCCGCCGTGTAGTTGGACAGCATCGAGTCGAGATTGCCGGCGGTGATGCCGACGAAGAGCCGCGGGGTGCCCATGACCTGGATCGACTCGACGGTGGTCCAGTCTGGCTGGGCCACGATGCCGACTCGGAGCCCCATTCCCTCCAGCACGCGTCCGATCATCGACGCGCCGAACGACGGGTGATCGACGTAGGCGTCGCCGGTGATGATGAGGACGTCGAGCTCCGCCCAGCCGCGGGCGTCCATCTCGGCCCGGGTCATCGGCAGGAACCCGTCGGTCTTGGGCGGTCGAACCAGTGTAATGGGCTTGGATCCCATGATAGGGCGATAGGGAACCGCAGCCCTGCCACGTTGGCAAATCAAAGCAGAGTAAAGCGGTCTGATTTGGTTGGAACGAGAGGTCTGACCCGGGAGGGCACGTGGACGCGCGAGGAAAAAGGATCGACGCGGGGGCGAATGGGGGAGACCCACCGGAGCGGACCGCATTTGAATTTCTGCGAGAAGAGGCCCGATCGCAGAGGGAGTTCTGTCCGGAGCCGTCCTCGGATTCCATCCCGGTATGGATCTGTCTCATCCCCTGACGCCCGCCGTTTTGCTCGCCTCAGCGGCGGGGCTCCCCAAGACTCCGCCGAAGCATGACGGCGCCCCCTTCGCATCTCCGGGATCTCGACTATTCCGTGGTCCAGCAGTGCATGCACTGTGGCCTCTGCCTGCCGACGTGTCCGACCTACGACGCCACCAAGCTCGAGCGGAACTCGCCGCGGGGTCGGATCTCCCTGATGCGGGCTATCGCCGACCAGCGGATCGAGCCCTCCAAGGCGTTCGGAGACGAGATGTACTTCTGCCTGGGCTGCCTTGCGTGCATGACCGCGTGTCCGGCGGGTGTGGACTATGCGACGCTGTTCGAACACGCGCGGGCGGAGGTGGAATCCAAGGGACTCCTCGACACGCCGAAGCGTTCCCTCATCCGGCGTCTCACCCTCGGGTGGCTCTTTGAGGACCTGCGACGCCTCCAACTGCTGGGCAAGGCGATGCTCTGGTGGCAGTCCACCGGGCTTCAGGGCCTGGTCCGACGCAGCGGCATCCTCTCGCTCCTCCCGAAGCGTCTCCGGGATCTGGAGGCCATGACACCCCGGGTGGAATCCGAGTTCTCGGCCGACCTCATCGCTCCGGTCACCCCGGCCTCAGGGTCGCGCCGATACCGGGTCGCGATGCTCATCGGTTGCGCCCAGGATCTCACCTTTGCCTCCGTGAATCGCGACACGGTCGAGGTCCTCGCGCGCAACGGCTGCGAGGTGGTGACGCCGCCCCTCCAGAACTGCTGCGGATCCCTCCATGCCCACAATGGCGAGTGGGGACTGGCGCAGAACCTCGCCCGGAGGAACATCGACCAGTTTCCGCCCGAGGAGTTCGACGCGATCATCACCAATGCCGGAGGCTGCGGCTCCCATCTCAAGCACTACGCCCATCTGCTGGCGGACGATCCCGCCTATCTACAGCGGGCGCGGCTGTGGGATCGCAAAGTGAAGGACATCCACGAGTGGCTGGCCCAGATCGGAGTGGCTGCGCCCGCCGCCGCGGGTGCTCCCGAGCAGGTCGTAACCTATCACGAGTCGTGTCATCTCTGCCACGGACAGAAGGTGGTGAGCCAGCCGCGCCAGCTGCTCCGGCTGATCCCAGGTCTGAGGCTGGTCGAACTCCCGGAGTCGAACTGGTGCTGTGGCAGTGCGGGCATCTACAACATCACCCAGCCCGAAATGGCATCGCAGCTCCTCGAGCGGAAGATGGACCATGTGTGCAGCACCGGGGCGACCGTCGTCGCCACCGGCAACCCGGGCTGCCTGATCCAGCTCGAGGTGGGCTGCCGCGGCCGTGGCGTCGCCCTTCGGATCGTGCATCCGATCACGCTGCTTGCGGAGGCCTACCGGAGGATGGGCTGAGCCGTCGGGACCCAGTCGGAAGTGCGGTGCCGGTGGAGTCCCGGCGGGTGGATGATCTCACCCGAGGGTGTTGGATGCAGGCGATGGGCGGCTCCTTGTGGCGCGGGTTCAGGAAGGATCCAGAGCCTGGGACGGGAGTGCGGCTGGGGTGGTTGAGGGTCTTGGGGCCCACTCCCGCAGGGCAGTGCGCGTGCGACCGGGACGGCCCGAGACCCGTTCTGACGCCCGTCTTGCCCAGGAGGTCTGCCTAACACACTCTCCCGGTCTGAATCATGCCTGAGATCCCGTCCCCCGTCCGTTCCTTTAACGTCGACGAGCTGCCTGTGGACATCTTCGCGTCCAACGAAGTGATGTCGGAGTTCGTCGCCCACCATGTCCGATCGATCCTGATCGATGCCGTCGCCCGGCAGGGTTCCGCTGCGGCCATCCTGGCCACGGGCAATTCCCAGATCCGCTTCCTCAAGCGCCTTGTGGAGCTGGGCGGCATCGACTGGTCCCAGGTCACGCTCTTCCACATGGACGAATACCTCGGAATCCCGGCGGACCATCCGGCGGGTTTCCGACGCTACATGAGGGACCGCGTCGAGTCCCTGGTCCGACCCAGGGTGTTCCACTACATCGGAGGCGATGCCGATCTGCCGCAGATCGAGTGTGACCGCTACACGGCGCTTCTCCGGGCGCAGACGATCGACCTCTGCTGCATGGGTGTCGGGGAGAACGGGCACCTGGCCTTCAACGATCCCCCGGTGGCGCGGTTCGACGATCCGGCGTGGGTGAAGCTCGTGAAGCTCGACGACGCCTGCAAGATGCAGCAGGTGAAGGAGGGTCACTTCCCGTCCCTCGAGGCCGTCCCCGCCTATGCCATCACCCTCACCCTCCCCGCACTTGTGACGGCCCGTCAGGTCGTCTGCGTGGCTCCCGAGAAGCGCAAGGCGGTTCCGATTCGGGATGCCCTGAAGGGCCCGATCTCGACGTCCTGTCCTGCCTCGTACCTCCGTCGCCAACCGCACGCACGACTCCTGCTCGACACGGATTCGGCGTCCCTTCTCTGAGGTGGAGTCATGCGCGTCCTGGCCCTCGATCATGGGACCCGTCGGGTGGGTGTTGCGGTGAGCGACACGCTCAAGATGATCGCACGGCCCCTGGAGTTCATCCCTGCCGAACCCTTCCCCGATTGCCTCGCGCGGATCCGGGAGCTCATCCGCACCCAGGAGGTCGAACTGATCCTCGTCGGGATGCCTCGGAACATGGATGGATCGTATGGCGAGGCGGCAGCCAGGGTCCGGGAGTTTGTCGCCGTGCTGAAGGAGTCGATCCTGGTCCCGATCCGAACCTGGGATGAACGGCTCACATCGGTCCAGGCTGAGCGGTTCCTCCAGGAGGGCGGCATAAGGGGGCGGGACCAACGGCAGAAGGTGGACCAGGCTGCGGCAGCCGTGCTGCTCCAGAGCTACCTCGATAGCCTGTCGCCCTCGGTGGGCTGAGCCGGAGGGCGCCGGGTGGACGATGCTGCCGCAACGGATCCGGATCCCCTGGCCGGGATCGAACCGCAGTCGCCCGGGGTGGAGATCCTGGCTCCAGGCTACGTCCGCCTCCAGTTGGTGATCGCCTACGACGGTGCGGGATATGCGGGTTGGCAACGGCAGCCTGAGGATCTTTCCGTCCAGCAGAGGGTGGAGGAGGCGTTGGCACGGCTGTTTCCCGGCAGGCCGACCGTCTCGGGGTCGAGCCGGACCGACACCGGGGTTCATGCGGCCGGGCTCTGTGCACACGTCGACGTTCCGCGGGAGCAGTTCCGCATGCCGGGCCGCAAGCTGGTCCTGGCCCTCAATGCGTGGCTTCCGGAGGACATTCGGGTGCTGTCGGTCCGACGCGTTCCGGCGCAGTTCCATGCCCGGTTCTCCACGTGTGGAAAGGAGTACCGCTATCAGGTCTGGAACCACCCGGCCCACCATCCCCTGTGGCGCCGTCAGTCGTGGCACGTGCCCCGGACCCTCGACCTCGCGGCGATGCGACGGGCCGCTCGCCTGTTCGAGGGACGGCATGACTACCTAGCCTTCAGCGCCTCGCCCGGATATCTGCGGAACCACACGATCCGTACCGTGACCCGTTGTGCCATCGTCCGGTCCGGCCCGCTGCTGACCGTCGTGATCCGGGCCGACGGGTTCCTGTACAAGATGTGTCGGGGCATCGTTGGGACGCTGGTTCAGGTCGGACTCGGCCGGTTTCCTCCCGAAGTCATCCCCGATCTCCTGTCGGCCCGGGATCGGCGGCTGTCCGGCATGACCGCCCCGGCCCATGGATTGGTGCTCTGGAAGGTGTTCTACCCCAGGTCGGGGAAGCGCCTCGCCCATCTGGCCCGACGTCATCCCGCCGCATCCCAGACCGATGAACATCGTCCTGGTTGAACCCGAGATCCCGCCGAACACCGGGAACGTGGCCCGACTCTGTGCGGCCACGGGGTCGGTGCTGCACCTTGTGGAACCCTTGGGGTTCAGCATGGACGATCGTCGGATGCAGCGTGCTGGCATGGACTATTGGAGGTGGGTCACGTGGCACCGATGGCGCGATTGGGAGGCATTTGTCCGCTCGGTACCGGAAGGAGCCCGGCTGTGGCTGGTGGAGCAGGGCGGGTCCTCGATCCATTCCGAGGTCCGCTACCATCCCGGCGACTATCTGGTGTTTGGACGGGAGACATCGGGATTGCCCCGGGGACTCCTGGAGCGGCACCAAGACACCTGGGTACACCTTCCCATGCCGAACCCTGAGGCGCGGTCGCTGAACCTTTCGAACTGCGTGGCCATCGTTCTCTATGAGGCCTTGCGCCAGCAGGGGTTCCCGAAGCGGTAGAGGAATGGACCCGCGCCGGTGGGACGGTAAAGGCCCAGAGGGGACTCACACGGCGACGCGGAGGAAAGACAGAGAGGCGAAAGGCAGACGGCGTGGCGGGGGATTGGTAGGTCGACTGCCTGGACCGGTGGGTGATACAGTGCTCTGCATCACTGGGTGCGGGAGCACCCACGCTGCGAGGTGTTGGAGTCAGCCAGGTGGAAAGCCGGTAAGTGTGACGCCTGGGGTGTCGAAAGGCTCTGGGGTCTTTGGGAAGGTGACCCTGGGGTGGGTGGCCGCTCGGAAGCGGCGAGGTTCCGCAGAGCACTGCTGAACCCACCGGTGCGGTCCCGCAGATGCGGGACCGCGGGACCTCGTCCGCCTTCAAGGGCGGCTCGAAGCGCAGCGGGACGAGATCGGGCCGTGGTGGTTCACAGCCCTAACCACATGGCTTCTGTCCTTCCTCCGCGTCTCCGCGTCGCCGTCTGAGTCCCCTCTCTCCCCCCTCGATTTCATGGAGATCCGTCGACCCGGAAGAAGGTTGGTGTGGGTGTCGGGACCACTCGGAAGAGGGCCTTTCCCGAGCCATCGAGGACGCCGTCCACGAGTCGGGGGACCAAGCCCCAAGGGCTCGAGGCGATGACGAAGGTTTCCGTCACCGGACCGGACCAGATGCTCCGCAGTGGTGGGTTGTCGGGACCGGTCAGGGCGGTGTACTGCGGGTTCCGGGCCCGGACCACGATCCGGACATCGCGTGAGATCTCGATCGGACCGCTGTACCGCAGGGCACCCGGGGCGATCTCGTCACCTGTGGACCCTCCGGTCCGACGCGGATCCGTGCCGTCCAGGACCCAGTCGGGACCGGCTGGCAGGCTCAGTGGACCGAGGACACGGTTGAACCCGACTTCGTCCTCGAACTCCAGCATCAGGCTGGCCTTGCTATTCCCCTCGGTGCTGGACCCACGGGTGGCAATGCCTACCCGTGAGGTGAGGGTGGGCGGATGGGTAAGCACCGTCACCCTTGCAGCATCCGGTTCAAAGAGCTGCACATGGGCGAAGCTTTCGATGTCAGGCGACGGACGTCTGCGGTCGAAGTGGTGGATCAACAGCACCGAGACCGTCACGCCGGCGGAATCGCCCAGGGCGAGGTATCCGCCGGCCTCGCGAGCGATCTTGAAATTGGTGTGGAGGCGGGTGGTGTCGGTGCGGCGATCCTTCCCGGAGGCAAAGACCACGAGGAAGCCCCTGCCTGGGATGCTGACCGCTGGGAACGACCATTTCCGGGGTAGTGCGGAATCGTCTGAAAGGGTCTAGCCCAGGAGGTTCACGGAGGTGGTGCCTGGATTGAACAGTTCGATCCAGTCGGGCCGGTCGCCATCCTCGTCCTCGATCGACCGGCTGTTGCTGGCCAGAAACTCGTTGAGAATCACCGGAGCCGCCGCCGAGGCGTGTCCGAGGAGCAGCACGAAGCCGAGGATCCTGAGCCATTGGATCCAGGGGGTGGCAGGGTGGATGATGCGACGCATGACTCCCCATCCCACGACGGAGAACGACGCCGGGTCAAACCCGGGTTGGGGATTCGTGAGGGGCAAGGTCCTCCACTGACAATGGTGTGGACCCCTGCAGCGGGCATCTCCCGGCATGGATGGAGTCCACCTCTCGCAGGGCCCAGCCACGGGCCTGGACGGAGTCATCGCGTTGACGTCGGATTCACTTCAAATCCTGACTTGTCCACAAAAGGAGATTGCTCCGAGCAACCAAAAATGATCCAAACACTTAGGTCCCCATTTGAACCCTTGCACGATGGCGATCTCGAAATTTTTTTGCAGGTCCTTCGTCCGACCCTCCAGAAGGTCGGTACGCTCCGACGACCTCCGTTCAGCGCTGACACGGATCGCCTGGATGGCGGTCGCGTGCTTCGCCTCGGCTGGCGTTGCTCACGGTCAATGGTTGAGCCAGTCGTTCACCCTCAAGCCGGGGTGGAACGCCGTGTTCACCCATGTCGACGCATCCTACACGACTCTGGATGCCATGGTGCCAGATGCCAATGGTGCCGTCGCTGAGGTGTGGCTTTGGAAGCCCACGTTCTCGACCGCCCAGTTCATCAACAGTCCCTACTCGAGTTCGGTTCCCAACAGCCAGTGGTCGGTCTGGACCAGCGCCCGGGGTGATGTCGACACCCTGACCCGCATGGTCGGGAACGGTGCCTACCTGGTGAATAACCGCTCGTCGAGCGACTACGTCTGGACGGTCAAGGGTAGGGTGGTGCCTCCGACCTATTCCTGGACCACGACCGGGCTCAATTTCATCGGATTCCCGACGCCATCCACGAGTCCGAACTTCTCCAGCTACCTGACCCCGGCGCCAGGGTTGGACCTGTCCAAGACACTTCAGAACGGCGCTCACGTCTTCCGATATGTGGGCGGCGCCCTCGGGGCTTCCAATCCCGCGGAGGTCGTTTCCGTAACCGCGTCCACCACCTCGGTGGTCCGCGGGCAGGCCTATTGGGTCAGGGGAAACACCAACTACTACAACCGCTACTACGGTCCGGTCGAGGTGGCTCTCCAGGATCCAAAGGGGATCGATTACCGGGACACCCTCGGATCCTACAGTCTCAGACTCCGTAATCTGACCAGTTCGAGCCGAGTGGTGAGTCTGACGATGGTGGCCTCGGATGCAGACCCGGCTGGTTCGGGCACGCCCCCCAATCTTCCGCAGCTGCTCGTCCGGGGGGCTCTGGATCCCAACACCTTGACCTATGGGTACGCGGTTCTGACCAACCAGCAGTTCACCCTTCCGCCGCAGGGTCAGACCGGTTCCGACATTCAGGTCATCCTCGGCCTGAATCGCTCCCTGATGACTGCGGCTTCGGGAACCCTTTACGCGGGAATCCTTCGGATCACCGATGCGGACGGACTCCAGCAGTTCGATGTCCCGGTCTCCGGAAAGGTTCCGAGCACCTCGGGGCTCTGGGTGGGCAAGGCCAGCATCAACCAGGTGGGCCAGTACCTTAAATCATACCCCAAGGTCGACACTTCGCAGACGGACCAGACCTCGCAGATCAACGCGGCCGCCTCCGCTGCGGGGCGTCCGGCCAACGGATATGAGTTTCCGGGGTCGGCTTGGGTGGCCCGGGAGGCCAGCTCCAGCCGCGCGTATTCCGCCGTGGCAACGTCGCTCGACGGCAAGGTGGTGGTGGCTGCCGTCTCCGGGGGATCCCTCTACACCTCCCAGGACTACGGAGTGACCTGGACCAGCCGGGACTCCAGCCGATCGTGGGCCGAGTTGGCCTGTTCCGCCGATGGAAGCACGATGGCGGCAACGGTCTTCAACGGTTTGGTCTATGTGTCCACCAACTATGGCACGAACTGGACGGCTACTGGCGGTCCATCGGGGGCTTGGGTGGGATTGAGCATCTCCGCGGACGGCAACACCTTGGCGGCGGTTGTCCAGAACGGTCCCCTCTACCTCTCGACCAATCGTGGCGGAACGTGGACGTCGCAGTCGGGGGCTGGAACCCGCAACTGGAGCAGCGTCGCGATGTCGGCCGATGGGTCGAAGCTCATCGCCGCCGTCAATCCGGGGTACCTGTACACCTCGACGGATCGGGGGGGCACCTGGAAGCAGGGGGCCTTGTCCGCCTCGTGGTCGTCCGTGGCCTCCTCGGCCGACGGGGTAACCCTGGTGGCCGCGATCTCGGGCGGTGCCATCTACGTGTCCACGGACTCCGGGATGAATTGGGTTTCTCGTGGATCATCCGGCAAGTGGAGTTCGGTGGCTTCCTCCACGGACGGTAAGCGACTTGCAGCGGCGCAGGCCGGTGGCCAGATCTTCACTTCCTCGGACTCGGGGGTGAACTGGGTGGCCACGGACACCTCCCGCAATTGGGATGATGTGGTCACTTCCGCCGATGGGACCCGTTTGGTCGCCGTCGTGAATCCGGGTCAGATCTTCACCCTCAACCGGAAGTTCGCCAGCTATGCCGTCGATCAGGCCAGCGGTTTGGTGCAGGACCAGGACGGTCTCTACCTCTCCACCGGGGTGAACACCAACCTGGCGAAGGTTGGCAATCCTTACCCGCTCCGGTTGATCCTCCAAAACCAGGGATCCAACAGCGTGGTCAGCCTCCTGCAGCGGGTCTACGTGGGCGTCGGTATCAACACGTCGAATACCATCGTGGCCACCCGGGAGAGCCTGTTGGACCCCTCCCAGCTGGCCTCAGCCCGGCGCATCACGGCCACCCACCTGCCATTTTCCAAGACCAATGCGCTGTGGTCCGCCTCCGGTCTCTTCAACCCGGGCAATGTCCTGATGTTCACGGTGCCGCTCAGCTACAAGGATCAGGCCAGCAACCCGTTCCTGCACACGTTCCATCCCGACCACGACAACCTGGATGCGAACTTCAAATCCGTCCTTGCTCGGGGTGTCGAGTCCTATGACCTGAACCGGAGCATCCGGATCACCTTCAGTCCACCGGGCACGGACTTCGCCTCGCTGACGGCCGCGGCCCAGACCCGATCGGGCACCTATGAGGAAACGATGACGGTGGGCGCCCAAGGTTCGGCCAGCAGGGATTTCCGCCTGAGCGGAACCTTCAGCCTCCAGTTGATCAGTCCCGTCGCAACCCTCTCGACCCAATGAGTTCCAGTTTTCGATCCACCACTCTCCAAGCAGTCCCCGTCTCCCCAGTCATGAAACGCAATGTCCTCCGTCTCGCCGTCGCGCTGAGCGCCGGGTTGATCCTGTCCGATGCCCTCCCTGCGCTGGGCCAGAACGCGAAGCCCCCCACGCAGATGACCTACCAGGGGTTCCTGTCGGACTCCAACGGCCTACCCTATGGAAACACCTCCCCGGTCAACAAGACGGTCATCTTCCGCATCTACGACGCCCTGACCGGTGGCACCCTCAAGTGGAGCTCCCAGCAGGTCGTCACGATCGACAAGGGTTACTTCAGCGTGTTGCTGGGGCAGGGGAGTGCCAACGGGACAGAGCCCTTCAGCGCCGATCTCACCAGCCTCTTCACGGGCGCTGGAGCCTCGGACCGATACCTCGAGCTCAATGTCGACGGGACAACGATTGCGCCCCGTCTCCGGTTCTATCCTTCACCGTACGCGTTGCTGTCGAAGAGCGCCTCGGATCTGATTGATCCCCTGACTGGCACTTCGGTTCTGACCATCTCGGGGGGAAACATCAACCTGGCAGGGTCCTTCAACGCGACGGGCGTGAACAGCACCCTGACTGGTGGCGCCGTAACTGCGAATTCCACGACGGCAACCCACAACCAAGGTGCCTTTCTCGAATGGAACCGGGATGTGGGCGGCGGCAAAACCTACCTGCTGAATCAGAAGGGAGGCGGGCCAGGAGGCATGATCTTCGGCGAGATCAGCACCGCGAATGTGGTCACCGAAACAATGAGGATCGAGCCCAATGGCCGGGTTGGCGTCAACGCGCCGAACGTCAAGGAGACCCTCGATGTTGGCGGCAATATCCACGTGACGGGTGGCAATGCCACGTTCATCGGATTCAATACCTACTATAACAATAACGCCTGGCGGGCGAAGGAGCCGGGTACTGGTGGGTACATCCGAAAGGACAACAGCGGACTCCAGATTGCCGTGTCGCCGAATGCCACTGCCGCCGATGCGGTGGTCAGCCCGGTGGTGGGAATGGTTGTGAGCTCGACCGGCTCCATCGGCGTGAAGACCTACACCCCCACCGCCGACCTCGAAGTGAACGGCACGGCCAAGGCCACCAGCTTTCAGGGATTCGGTACCGTGCCCGTTGGCGCGATCCTGATGTGGTCGGGTTCTACGTCGGTCATTCCTGCTGGATGGGCCCTCTGCAATGGGCAGAACGTCAATGGTCAGCAGACCCCAAACCTGACCGATCGGTTCATTGTCGCGGCGGGGAACAGCTATCAGGCCCACGCGATCGGGGGATCCACCTCCGTTTCGCTAACCTCCAATAACCTGCCGACGTTCACGATTCCGTACAGTGACATTTATTACTCTGAGAAAGGGGGTACGGAAACGGTTCCCAGCAACCGGGGCAGCGGTGACTCGGACGGTGACAACAAGGGATTTGAAATCAGTCGGACAGCCACCTACACGGGATCGGCCACCGCCTTCAGCATCATGCCTCCCTACTACGCGCTCGCGTTCATCATGCGGGTCCAGTGAGGCGTCCGCTACCGATTGCCATGAAACGACATTCCCGGCTTTGGCGGAGGGTTCTCTCGGTCTGGGGAGCCACCGTGCTGGCGCTGACGGCCGCTGCCGACTACGTGCAGGTGGACCAAAACGCGATGATGTACGCCACGAACTACCAGCGTGGCGTGAACCTGACCTCGTTGCGTGGGGCTCCTGGAAAATCCCCAGCAGGAGGCGGTTCCGATGGACGGGCGCCAGCAGGCGCGACCGACGGCCAGTTCCGAGGGGTGGTGACCTTCGGTGCCGTAGTCATTCCGAAGAATGGAGCCACCCTCACCCCCGGTGCCACGTTTGAGCAGAATTCTGGAAATCTCGCTCTGCCGGTCGGCAAGTCAGGGACCACAGTCACCATGGTGTTGCGGTCGTCCCAGGCGGGCGCGCCCTTCTACTCGCAGACGGTCTCCTTTTTTTTTGGCTCGGTCATCGCCCCCCCCAACACGGATGAAAACGGGGTTCTGCTGACCAACACCACGGCCACAGCCTACTGGTATCCCGAGCCCTACGTGGGCAGCACCAATGCCTCCCTTGGCTACTACTATAGCCGGAACGCCCGACAGGTCTTTGCCACCGTGCCGGGACCGATCCAGATCACGTGGCGAAAACAGGATTCCGGGGTCGCAGCCAACGCCACCAACACGGTCACGATCGGCGGTCTGAGCTATGCGCTCACCAACGCCAATTACGTGGTGTCGGGTGCACCGGCCAAGACGCCCCGGAAACTCTATTGGACCGAGAAGTCCTTCTCCGGGACCGGCAAGCCGGTGTCCGTGCCCTCCGCCTCGGTCGGGGCCGTGTACATCGCCTATAATCCGGCGGTGCCCCAAACCGTCGCGACTGAGTACTCCGATGGCTATTCGGATCCGGGGGCGGGTTCGAGCAACTCCGCGCTGCCGGAACTCAGGACCATCTGGTATGACGTCAACCAGGGTCTGATCCTCTCCTACAACGTTGAGGGACGGGTCTTCATGGAGCTGCTTGGCGACAGCACGGCTGACGACACCCGGGAGTTCCTTGGGTTTGAGATCGTCGACATCTTCCAGCAGCCGACGGCCGAGGAGCAGACGGCCTATCTCGGGGACAAGTTGACCGCCTATGCCGATGGTACCTCCGATGCCGCACTGACGCCCGAGCCGCTCCAGGCAACCCTGAACAGCAGCTACGTCTATCAGGACGCCTCCGGTTCCACCGGGCGGACCGAATACTACGCTGCGGAACTGACCGACAATCCGAACGACGTGCTCGTCTACTGGATGGAGTCGGGCGAGGTCGGCCTCCAATGGCCCCTGATCTACAAGCGGTACACCCTTGTCTGGCCGGACGATCCGTCCCTCTACAGCCACTACCTGCGCCCGGCGGCCACATCGGCGAGCGATGCGGCACTGACTGCGGTCCAGCTTTCTGCCGACAACGTCCCGATCCTCCAATTCCAGGATCCCCTGGATTTTCCGCGAGCGTTCATCGACGAAACATCGCGGTTCTACACCTACCTCGACGCCTCCCAGCCCCAGCATCGGACCCTCCTCCGTCTCAGCGCCGGGACGACGATCGCCTTCGAGCGCATCTGGTCCAGTCTGAGCTCTCAGCTCGTACGAGGAACCAATCCGGCCTTCGCCGATGTCAGTGGTGTCGTTCCCATGGGGGGGCGGCTGTCGGCGCTGAATCTGGACGGCACCGGCTATGGGCAACTTCCAGCTGGAACCTACTTCAACGGGGGCAGCTACACTGTGGAGGCCTGGGTCAACCTGGCATCCTACGCCAACTGGTCCCGTTTGTTCGACTTCTCAAATGGTGCCGGGGTTCAGAACGTCCTCTTGGCGTTCTCGAGTGGAACCTCAGGCAATGTGGTTGGGGCGAATTATGCAGCTGGATCCTCCCAGCCTAACTGGGTCACCACCACGCTTCTCCCACTCAACCAGTGGAGTCATGTGGCCGTCGTCTTCGACGCCCCATCGTCGATTGTGACCCTGTATGTGAACGGGGTGAAAGCCTACAGCGCCACCACAGGCGCTCCGCAGAACGTCAATCGGACCCTCAACTACGTGGGTAAGTCGGCCTGGTCAGCCGATGCATTGGCCAACGGCCAGATCGACAGCTTCCGGATCTGGAGCTCGGCTCGCTCGGTCTCCGACCTGACCTCCGGGATGACGGTCAGCGCCTATCCGTCCGGGACCTCGGGGCTGCTGGTCCAGTTTGCCTTCGATGAAGGCGGGGCGGTTGCCTATGACAGCAGCGGCAACAACAACCACATGACCCTCTACGGGGGGGCCAAGCTGACGTCCTCGAGCGTTGCCCGCAGCAGTGCCCCCCGGTACCTGTACCAGACCGCCTACGTGGGCGACCGGATTGGTGCCCCGATTGGGGAGCAGGGCAACGGGGCCACCGACTACCTCGCAGGCTACATCCAGCAGACGTCCGGCACCTCCTTTCACCCGTCAGCCTACCAGGACCCCTTTGCCGTGGGCTTCGACAAGGCGAAGCTCGGTGCGATCATCCCGGTCAACGCCATCCCGAACTCCAATCAGCTCGAGGTCTGGTGGTTCCGCAAGAGCGCCACCAATTCGGTCAAGAACGAGGTCAACGGGTTCAAGCCGGTCTACTGGCCCTCGGTCATCGCACGGTATTCGTTGGCGTGGCCGGACAGCACCGCCAGCCAGATCGTCCTCGCCAGCAATGCGGGGAGCGGTGGGCTGCCTAGTCTTCAAGCCAAGGGGGTCATCTACACCCAGAACGATGCGACCCAGCTCGGTTACAATCCCAACGAGGAACATGGGTTGATGATCGGCGGGCAGGCCTACGCGCTCCGGGATGACCTGAACGTTGTGAGCGGCTCGGGCTACTCGTCCCAACCCTACGTACTGATCGACTACACCGAGGCCGATGGCCGTCCGGCGATGAAGGCCTTCAAGGTGCTGCGTGAGGATCCGACGCGTGGACTCGTCTTCGACTACGTGGCCGAGGCCGGCAAGCAGCTCCAGGCCCCCATGCCGCTGCCGATCCTACCCCAGCCGCTTCAGACCATCACCAATGTCGCGGCCGGGACGACCACCTACTACACGACCAACTACAACGCCGAGATCGTGGGGACGACCGGGGACCTCCCCGTTGGCTGGAGCGCCTCGGAGTCCACGGGGCCCTACGGATACTATCCGTCCTTCACCTATCGGGATCGCAAGAACGCCTTCTGGGTGATGCGCGGTCTGCATGCCGGCCTGCCTGCGCTCGCGGCCGGGACCTACTCCACCTCCGCGGGCACCTTCAACGCAACGGTCGCGGGTGGCGGCGCTCTGAATGCAGCCTCGACGAACTACATCCACACCTCCCGGCGGTTCGACACGCTTGTCGCATCGGTCTCCCCGTCGACGCCGCTTCCGAATGGAATCACCTTTGGACCGGTGCAGGATGGATTGGCGGTGTACGGAACCTGGACCGTCTCGAGCGGTGGACCCTACCAGTTGAGCATCAGCGATGGGGACGGCTCGGCGACCACCGTCAGCTTCTCGTTCAGCACCAGCAAGGGTTCCCAGGGGGCCATGCTGATCAACGGATTCACGGGACGTCCTCCGTACCTGGCCCAGACGGCGACGAACACGAATTCGTTCACGATGCGGTTCTTCTATCGAACCCAGGATGGGTTTGCCTGGCCCGGCTATGCAAATCCTCCGTCGGTCGGAACGATTGTTCCGTATCTACGTCCGATCAGTTCGGGCGTGTATTCCGGTTCGGGTGACGGGCCAACGCAATCGGCGCTTCCCATCGTCTATCGTCCGACGTGGCCCGCCTCGGTTCCTGCCGTCGACTTCGGCGAGACCCTTACCGTGGCGAGCAAGGGGCGCCCGGCCATCCGGGGGCAGAGCAGCGCAAATGTCGTCTACCAGCAATCGATCGCGCTGGCCCCGAGTTCGCGGTCCAGCTACCCGGCGGTCACCCTCCATGATCCGACGCGGCAGAAAACCTATGCACTGAAGTCGAACACCAGTGATGGGCTTACCCAGATCCCAGGTGGGGTCTATACGCAGAATTATGAGGGCAAGATCTACTTCCCAAATCTGCCTCCGCACCTCGCGAATCGGTTCTACTTTGATCCCAATCTAAGCACGCAAGGCAGCCTGGTGTTCAAGGGTGAGTTCAAGGATGAGCCCACGGGTGAGAAGTATGTCCAATTGAACGCACTGGGGTCCCTGGATCTCTCGACCCTCAAGGGTCTATGCCCGGCGACCGATCCCGACAAGACCCGCTGGGATGCGGCGGTCAACGGCCTTTCGGTCACGGTCGACACCTACTACGAGAACCCCCAGATCCCCGGTCAGTACATCGTCAATCCGATACAGAGCGTCAGCCGTGGGATCTCCGATCTGGTCACCATCACGAACATCAACACGCCGGTGGACAGCTATGCGTTGACCGCGGCTGGTCCGGGGCAGGGATTTGTCACCCTCGTAGTGGGGGATGGCACGGCCTTCACGCCGCCGTCCGAGCCAGTGTCCCTGTACGTCCTTCGTGTGACCGGAAGCCTCCATCCGGGTGAGGTAAAGATCATCCCGTCCGACAATCCCCTCAGTGAGCTCATCTCCTTCGAGCACACGGGGGACCTTGCTGCGAGGACGGCGGACTATGAGTACGAATGGAAGATCTCGCCGCCGGTTGATGGCTTCCCACCGTTGTCGGATGCCACTATGAGCCGGTATCAGGCCCTGACGAACGGAATGGATGTTCCCAGATACACCCTGGGCACCAGTGGCGTCCTTGTGCTCTCCGACAACTGGCTGGTGATGCGCTACCGAGCCAAGAATCCGTCCCATCCCCTCTACAACCAGTGGTCCTCGTGGAGCAATCCGCAGTTTGCCGAGGGGTATGTGAAGCGGGTCCTGAGCGGCATCAATCCGTTCAACCAGCGGACCTCCGATCTCAACAACAACGCGGTCAACACCGGAGCCAGCATGCTGACCCAGGCGGGCAAGCGGTATGAGGGCGATATCGCACTCAACCAGGACACGCTGAACAGCTACGGGTTGATCGAGATCTACGAGACTGTCCTGAAGCGCTCCCGCAACCTGAGCATCGACGCGGGCATCAACTACGGTCCGGCCAACGATTCGCTCCTCCTTGCAGCTGGCTATCTGAGCGACCTCTACAAGATCGTCGCCGACGAGGCCTCCGACGACGCGGACAACCCGACCATTGGTATTGGCACCAAGGACAAGACCTACGGGGACATCTCGACAGCCCTGTTCTCCTTCAAGGGTCAGATGGCGACGCTCCTCGATGAGGAACTGGGCCTGCTTCGTGGACGTGATGACGTGGCCATGCCAGGGGTGCAGACGGCCCCGGTCTACAATCGCTTGGTTTGGAACTACACGGGCGGCATCGATTCCGGCGAGATGATCTACGCGCTGAACTACAACATCCTCGACCAGAACCAGGATGGTAAGGCGGACGCATCGGACGCGTCGGTGCTCTATCCGCAGGGACATGGCGATGCCTATGGCCACTACCTAACATCACTTACGGGCTATTATTCCCTGTTGATGAATCCGAACTTCGACTGGGTACCGCGGGTCCAGTCGACTGACGTCCTGGGCATGCCCGTGACTGTGGGCTACATGGATGAACGCAAGCTCGCCTCCGCGGCGGCCTCGGTGGCGAGCACTGGCTTGAGGATCTTCGACCTCGTCTGGAGGAAGACCTATGTGCCGGATCCGGCCAGCAGTTGGGAGCCGTTCTCGACCAACCGCGTCTCGACCCGCACCGTGACGGATGGTGGCAACGTGGTGAACGTGGTCCGCGAATGGGGCATGGATCAGTGGGCCTCCCGCGTCGGACAGGGTGCGCTGGTCAACTGGGTCATCGCCAATGCGATCCTGCCTGACGTGGATCCAGACCCAAGCCACGAGGGGATCCAGAAGGTGGACCGGACGACGGTGCCGGAGCTCAACGAAATCGTCTCGACCGCGAATGATCTCCAGGCGGCCATGGACAACGCCGAGGGGCGTCTTTCGCCGCTCAGCGTGACCCAGGGAAGCATCGCCTTTGACCTCAATCCGGCACTGGTGACAGGGGACCACCCGAAGGGACATTTCGAGCAGATCTACGAGCGCACGAAGCTGGCTCTCCAGAATGCGATGGCGGCCTTTGATGATGCCAAGGACATCACCCGCCTGATGCGCTCCGAAGGGGATTCGCTGGCAGATGTCCAGGCCCAGAACGCCCAGCAGGAGATGACCTTCACCAACGCGCTCATCGAGATCTATGGAACGCCGTATCCGGACGACAAGGGGCCGGGTAAGACATACTCTCAGGACTACGACGGTCCGGATCTCTACCACTACATGTACGTGGAGACTCCTGAATTGGTCTTCCCAGGAATTCTCGATCCGACTCAGGCGAAGACCATCCGGATCGACGTCCAGACACTTCCGCAGGGATGGATCAGTGGGCTCGAGGCGAAGCCGGAGAGTTTCGACTTCCTGCAGCTCAACGATGACGGGACCGGCAGCGACCCCCGATCGTCCACCAACTACGTGGAGTACATCCTCAGTCCCCATGGGTATTTCGGGAAGCCCTCGTCCTGGACCGGCAAACGCTCGAGTCCTGGACAGCTCCAGCAGGCGATCTCGGAACAGATCATGGCTCGCGCCGCATTGCTTCAGGCGTTGGACGACAGTGTCCGAGCCAAGGTCGCACTGGATGGCATGATCCGGATGCGACAGGCGCTGGTGGAGGCCGAGGCACAGGTCGACCAGTTGACCCAGGGTCTGGACGAGGCCGATCAGCTGATCAACCAGATCGAGCAGGCCGCAGAGATCTTCTCAAAAGTACAGGACGGAATCTCGGAGGCAGCGAAGTTGGCCGCCGATGCGGCCTCGATCTCGTTGCCATCGTCATTCATTGCCGGGTTGTCGGTCGGTGGAGACCTCACCTCGGTTGGACGCGGACTCCTGAAGGGAGCCACGGTGGCGATCGAAAACAGCACCACGGCGATCTCAATCGCCCGCGAGGCGGTGGCGGCCGCCCGCGAGGCCCAGGGAGCGGCCGACGCAATCGGCATCAATTATGGCCAGGTCAAGCCGCTGGAGAAGACCGAGGATCAGCGGGCGGCCATGTACCAGCTGGAGCAGGCTCTGGTGGCGGTACAGGAGAAGACCTACGACATCAACCGGGCGCTCCAGCGCTATGATGACGCCCAGCGCCATGTGGCAAGTCTAATGGCCAAGGGAAACCGGATCATGCAGATCCGCGAGAGTTCCCGTCAGCGCATGGCGGCCGTCATCCAGGGGTTCAGCACCCGGGACGCTGCATTCCGGTTGTTCCGCAACGAGAAGCTTGAGCGGTACAAGACCCTGTTCGACCTCACCTCACGCTATGCGCTGTTGGCGGCCAACGCCTACGACTACGACACAGGCCTCCTCGGGACCGATGAAGGGAAGGGGTTTGTCAGCCAGATCATCAACAGCCGGGCGTTGGGCGTGATTCGCAATGGGGAACCCCAATTTGCTGGAAGCAATACCGGGGACCCGGGCATCTCAAGCGCGCTGGCAGAGATGAAGGCCGACTACGACGTCCTCAAGAGCCGTCTGAGTTTCAACTCCCCCGATGGCTATACGACCCTCGCGTCGCTGCGCACCGGAAACCTCCGGATTCTGCCCGACACGAATGGGCTCTCCGCGTGGCAGGACTATCTCCAGGGCAGCATGGTCAACAACATCCTGGATGACTCCGATGTCCGGCGGTACTGCCAGCAGGCCGACCGGGGCGACAGTCTTCCTGTCCCGGGGCTCATCCTCACGTTTGCCACCACCATCACTCCCGGACAGAACGTGTTCGGGCAGTCCCTCGCCGCCGGTGACGCCGCGTTCCACCGGAGCTCCTTCGCCACAAAGATCCATTCGGTGGGTGTGGCGTTCGAGGGATACCGTGGGATGGCCATTCCGGGACAGAACAACACGGGCGACCCGAGCCTCTCGTTCCTCGATCCGCAGGCCCTCGCTTCGAATCCCTACGTGTATCTGATCCCGGTCGGTGCCGACATCATGCGGAGCCCGCCTTTGGGGGATCAGAGCACCCTGCGTCAGTGGAAGGTCGACGACGTGGCAATTCCACTGCCCTTCAATATCGGCGCGTCGGGTTTCTCCGGAAAACCCTTCTACCAGTCGGCGGATTCGCTCACGGAACCGTTGTTCGTGATCCGGAAGCACCAGGCATTTCGTCCCGTGGACAGCATCAGCCAGTTCTCGGCCAACGCCTACTTTGGCAGCTCGCTCCAGTTCTCGCAGTTCACCAACCGCCGGCTGATTGGTCGGTCGGTCTGGAATACTCAGTGGAAGCTCGTCATTCCGGCAGATTCGCTGCTCGCGGATCCGAAGGAGGGACTCGCGCGCTTCATCCAGACCGTCACCGACATCAAGCTGCAGTTCACCACCTACTCGTACTCGGGCAACTAGGATGAATCCTGCCACACCCATGCCATCGCAATCTTTCATCCGGAGCCTCTCGGGCCTGGTACGTCTCGCGCTGCTCCTCCTGGGCGGAATGGCGTTGCTGCTCGTGTCGGTCGAGGCCTATCCGCCAGCCCCGCATCACACCCTTCATGGCGTCCTCCGGGACGAGTACGGAACGCCCATCGACCTGACTGGTACCGAGATCATCCTTGAGACGTCCTCCGGCATCCGGATCAAAACGCTGGTGAATCCTGGGATCGAGACAGGTTCCAACTACCGGCTCGAGGTTCCGATGGATGCGGGACTCTTGTCCTCGGCCTACCAGCCGACCGCTCTTCGCCCCACGGTCCCGTTCCGGATCCGGGTCAAGGTCGGTGGAGCCACCTACCTTCCCATCGAGATGAAGGGGGATTACGCGAAATTGGGGAAACCCAGCGAGCGTACCCGCCTCAATCTCACACTGGGGGAGGATTCCGATGGGGACCTGTTGCCCGATGCGTGGGAACGTCTGGTCAATCCCGACATCAGCCAGGTGCATCCGAACGGGGATGCCGGCAACGGGATGACTTATCTTGATACCTACTATGTCGGCACCTACGTCGTGGATCCCAAGCAGGGATTCACCCTCGAGATGCGCGGCATCCAGCAGGGTGCTGCCCAGTTGCAGTTTCTGGCCGTTACAGGGCGCGCCTACGTGGTCGAGGGCTCCAGCGATCTCAAGAGCTGGCAGCCTGTCTCGTTCCGGGTGAAGTCCGAGGGTGGTACTGCACCCCTGCGACGGACCTTCCAGACCTCGACCATTAAGCCGATCGATATCGAGGTTCCCGGAAACCAATCCGATCAGCCCCTCAGCTATTTCCGGCTGATCCTTCAGTAGCACCAGTCCCCAATGACCGGCTCACTTCCCATGGCAAAACAGCTCGGAAAGATCCGGGCTGTTGCCGTGACGCTTGTCGTCGTAGTGCTGACTTTTGGAGCCGTTCGGGAGGTGTTACTGCGGCGTTCCAAATCGGTAGGCTCGACTACCGTGACAGAGACGGTTTCCCGCGATTTGTTGGAACAGAGTGATGGCCGGTTCTTTCGGAGGGGAACCTCGAACACGTTCAACGGATGGATCACGGATCACTTTGAGAATGGGGAAGTCCGACTGAGATCGGCAGTTGTGGACGGTCGTCTGCATGGCATCTCGGAGGGGTGGTCCACCAACGGCGTTCGGAACCTTGAGGAGGACTTTCTGGATGGGCGACCGCACGGGCGCCGGACGACGTGGCACGCGAATGGCCAGAAGCGTTCGGAAGGTCAACTGGTCATGGGGCAGCAGGATGGTCTGTACCGCCTTTGGAATGAGGATGGAACCCTCTCGACTGAGGCATCATTTGCCATGGGTAAGCCCCACGGGACCTCTCGAATCTGGTATTCCAGTGGCTTCCTCAAATCGGAGGTTGTGATGGATCAGGGAACTCTCCTTTCCCGTCAGGATTTTCAGGATGGAGAACGTCCCGGTACAGCCATCTTGGCCGACCGAAACTCCCCATGATTTTTTCGATGAAGCATCCACAGCATCACCGCGCACGTCTCCTACGGGCGCTGGTCAGAGGAACCCTCGGTGTCGGCCTCATCCTGCTCGGGTTCGCTTTGCCCGCAAGGGCAGGACTCCTGGGTACGGCTCCCTCGAACGACGCCTTCTCAAGTCCAGCTGAGATCCAGGGCGGCTCATCCACCTCGGTGGGTTCCAGCATTGCAGCGACACGAGAAACTGCTGAGCCGGATCACGCCGGAAAAGTGGCAGCGGCCTCGGTCTGGTGGATCTGGACTGCGCCCGATACCGGTCCCGTTGTGATCGACACCGAGGGAAGTTCCTTCGATACGCTTCTGGCGGTCTATACCGGGGGTACCCTCGAGAGCCTTAAGCTTGTAGCGGCTAGCGACGACGCCCCCGGAGTCCCAACGAGCCGTGTCCTTTTCAGGGCGGAGCAAGGTGTCACCTACCGTATCGTCGTCGACGGGTATCAGGGCGCCTCGGGATCCATCCACCTCAGGCTGGTTCTCGCATCGAATCCCACGCCTCCCGCGATCCTATCCCAACCCGTAGGTCAAATCGTGCCCGGTGGAGTTGGGACCAATGTCCTCTTCTCGGTGCTGGCCACGGGCAGCATGCCGCGTGCACTCCAGTGGCAGAAGGATGGGATCGACCTCGCGGGGCGGACCCTTCCGCTGCTCGTTCTTTCGAATGTGATGGTTGCAGACACCGGCGATTACAGGGTCGTGGTCCGAAACGACTTCGGCAGCGTCACCAGTTCCATCGCCAGACTGACGGTCCTGGAACAAGGCGGTCAGGATCAATTCTCGGAGCGAATCGCCCTGGGGGAGGTCCCTGTTCTGACTACAGGATACAACGTGGGGGCCAGTATTGAGGCTGGGGAGCCACGCCACCGGGGGGTGGACTGCAGCGCCTCCATCTGGTGGTCCTGGAAGGCCTCTCGAAGTGGACGGGTCCGGATTAGCACTGCGGGAAGCCAGGATGCTAAGGGCGATCGACTGACGACAGTCGTGGGGGTCTATCGGGGAGAGGGGCTCTCCTCGTTGAGTCCGGTCCGGGGTTTTCCCGAGGAAGCCGTGGACGGTGTTGTTTCCGGTGGTAACGGGTCGCTGGTCTTTCGTGCAACGGCGGGGACCACCTATCAAATCGCCGTGGCCAGTGCGACCACTGCTGACGGAAGCGCGACCACGGGTAGGGTGGAGTTGGTTCTTGACCAATCCGTTGACAACGATGCCTTCGCCAACGCCCTGAGCTATCCCGCCGACCATTCGACCGTGGTTGACGACAGCACCGGGGCTAGCATCGAACCGGGTGAACCGAGCCACGCCCGGCAGGCGGGGGGACACTCGGTCTGGTGGCGTTGGGTCGCTCCTGAGGATGGTATCTACGAGTTGGACACCGAAGGCAGTGCATTTGACACCGTGTTGGCGGTTTATACCGGGGATCGGCTCGATTCGCTGCGGGTTGTGGCCGAGGATGATGACCGCAGTGACGAAGGTGCCTCTATGGTCAAATTCCAGGTCCAGAAGGGGACTGTCTATCACTTCGTCGTGGATGGTGAGCCCAACCAGGGTGAGGTCGAAAGCGGACCCATCCGACTCAACCTCAATCGTTCGTTGGCTCTCAATGATCTCTTCGCTGATCGTGTGACGTTGTCGGGACAGACCAATCGGGTTTCCGCCACCAACGTCGGTGCGACCAAGGAGGCTGGGGAGCCGGAGCACGGCGGCAACCGGGGCGGACGTTCGGTCTGGTGGTCTTGGATGGCACCGCTTACGGGCCCGGTTGTGATCACCACCCTGAACAGCACGTTTGACACCAGCTTGGGTGTCTACATTGGGAACGACGTTCAGTCCCTCTCACTGGTTGCAGAGAACGAGGATTTGAATCCTCTGGATCCTCAGTCCGGAAGTGCGGTGGCCTTCAAGGCGCTTGCCGGTCAACGGTATGAGATCGCTGTGGACGGTTATCGCTCGGGTTCAGGTGAAGTGGCCGAGGGGACCGTGGAGCTGGCCATCATCCAGCCGACGCTCCCTCCCGAGGGTGGGAACGATCTTTTTGCCAAGCGGTTTTCCCTGATGGGAGCGACGAACCTTGTCGCGGGCTCAAATGGCAATGCGACCAAGGAGTCCGGGGAGCCAGACCATGGGGGCAACATCGGCGGCAAGTCGGTCTGGTGGTCTTGGGTGGCACCGGCAACAGGACCTGTCATGGTTGGCACCTTGGGAAGCAGCTTCCGGACGGTGTTGGCCATCTACCAGGGTGGCAGGCTCGATGGTCTGGACCTGGTGGATGAGGATGAGCGTAGTGGTCTCAACCAGAGCAGCGTGGTGACGTTCAATGCCGTGGAGGGGGCCGAGTACCAGATCGCTGTGGATGGCTTCAATAACGGCGACGGTGCGGAGTCAGGCCGTGTGGTGCTGAGCCTTCGCCAATTCCCCGCGGGACCGTTGGGTGCCAACGATGCCTTTTTGGATGCCACACCCATCTCCAGCCTGTTCCCGTTTGTCGTCGGTTCCAACCTCGGGGCCTCCCGTGAGCCGGGTGAACCGGCCCATGCCGGAGTCCGGGACGGTCGTTCCATCTGGTGGACCTGGACGGCACCCGTGGATGCCGCCATCGCCATTTCCACCGAGGACAGTGATTTCGACACGGTTCTTGCCGTCTATGTTGGGGATGAGTTGTCCAGTCTTAGGCGTGTTGCGGAGAACGATGACATCGATCTCCAGAATCCAAGAAGCCGGGTAGCCTTCATGGCGACCGAGGGCACCACCTATCGGATTGCGGTGGATGGCTATGGCATGGAAATGGGAGAGGTCCACCTTTCAGTTCAACCGCTCCAGGAGGTTTCACAGGTTCCAGTCGTCCGACAGGAACCTCGTTCCCAGACGCGGTTCCGCGATGGGACAGGTGGAGGCATACCAGTTGTTTTTGAGGTCGTGGCGACAGGCCAGGGACCGATCAGCTACCAGTGGACCAAGGACCAGGTCGCCATTGAAGGAGCCACCGGACCCGTCCTCACCCTTTCCAATCCAGGGCCTGCGGATGCGGGATCCTATCAGGTCGCTGTCAGGAATCCGCTTGGTGAGACCGTCAGCAGGGCGGCTCGGTTCAACTGGTTGGATATGCCGTTCAATGACGACTTCGGGAGGCGTATCCCTGTCGAGGGCAGTCCAACGACCCGGACCACCGTCCACGGGTCGATCCTGGGTGCGACCAAGCAACCGGGAGAACCAGAACACGGCGGCGAAATAGGAGGTGCATCGGTGTGGTGGAGCTTCGTTGCCTCAGCCGATGGATTGGTGGAGGTGAACACCCGGGGGAGCGGGTTCGACACGCTGCTGGCGGTCTATGAAGGGGACGAGGTGGATCACCTGACCTTGGTTGGCGAGAACAACAATGTGGTCGAGGGGGGCGACCATTCGAGCCGAGTCCGATTCACCGCCATCGCCGGTCGGCACTACCAAATTGCTGTGGATGCCCAGAAGCCCAATGAACCTTCTGGCGGAGTGGTCCTGAACATTGGGGCTCCGGGTTCCCCGATGGAAATCACACAGCAGCCTTCAGGGCCGGGGACGGTGCTCAAGGGAAGCGCTGCATTCCGTCTTCAGGTGGGTGTGACCAACGAGACACCCGCTGTGCGATACCAGTGGTATCGCAATGACGTTGAAATTGCTGGAGCGAACCAGCCGGCCCTTCTGGTCGATCCAAAGGGGCGAGATATCAGCGGTCGCTATCAGGTTCGGATCTCGGACGGACCATCGACCCTCTTTTCGGATTGGGTCCAGGCCTGGGTCGCTGTACCCCAGGTCCTCGAGGCGCCCCAGTTTCTGGGCTCCGGCAATGTGGTGATTCGTTTCTCGGATCCGGATGGAACCCTCTGCCCTCTCCCGGCGCGTCTCGAGATCCAATCGGCCGATGGGATGGATTCCATTGAGGGATGGAGAAAGGCCACCGGAACCGTGACCCAGAAGGAAGGTCGTTTCCAATTTGAGGAGAACTCCGCATCCGGTGGATTCCTTCGTCTCTACCGGGTGATTGAGAAATAGCCGCCCTGCCGAAGGAAGGACCCTTCGGTATTTTCCCGGCACTTCTGTCTGAGTCCGTTCACCCCGCCAGGTCCTTGGGGTCAAAACTCGTTCACCCCTGGTTGGGCGGGAGGATCTCGATGATCTCCGCCAACACCCGACCCTCGGCGTTCCGCAGGGCATTCTGGCGTCCGTGGAGAACGCATCGCCCCTGGATGCCGAATTCCTGATCGAAGAACGAGCTGCTCTCGATCCTGAAGAACGCCGTCGGACGGCTGGTATACCGGATCCCGCTGTTGTTGAGGATGCCCCCCAACGGGCGGCGCTCCTCGAGGATCAGTCGACGCGACTCTTCCGGGAAGAGGTCCAGATGGATCCGGATCGCACCGAACTCCACCGGCCGCCCCGTCCCGTCGAGCTGCAGGATCGATTCCCGCCCGTAAAGGTCCCCCTCGTGGAACCGCGACAGCACCCGGAGATGGATCGTATCGCCATGGTGTCGCTCCAGCGTGCGGGTCATGTCCCGGTCGTGCACGAGGAGCGATCGGTCTGGCTCCGGCATCGCCTCCGCTACCACGACCTCGAAAACGGGCAGGGGACGTCCATGTCGACGGTGGAAATTGTCCAGCGGGGAGAGGACGGATGTGGGCACGGAGGTCATGCGATGGCGAGGATGGCTCAGGCGTAGCGTCCCGTGCGGTGCTCGGGTTTGAAGAACTCGAGCAGCAGTCGGTCGATCTGCAGTAGACCCTCGCGGGTCACGCCGATCCGTCCCGGCGTCTCCACCAGGAATCCCTGGGATCGGATCGAGGCCAGGGGGGTGGCGAACCGCTCTCGCGGGTCCTGTCCGAACTTCCGCGTGAACCCATCGAGACTCACGCTGCCCAGCTTCAGCTGGAGCATGAACTCCCGGATGTACCGCTCGTCCTCGGCCGTCGGGTAGGTCCGGAACACGGGCAGTTGGTCCGAGCGGACAGCGTCGAGGTACGGCTGGAAATCGTGATGGTTCTGGTAATGGACCCCTCTGAGATGCCCGAAGCTGGCCACGCCGATCGACAGGATGTCGGTCCCGGAGAAGAGGCCATCGCGGTAGACGAACTTCACCTTCGCCGGATCGCGCACGATCGTGGTGCCGCTGGTGACCGTGTAGCCGAACTTCTCGAATTCCCGGTAGGCGTAGTCTACCCAGCGACGCTTGGTCTCCCAGTCCGCGACGGGCGCGACCAGTTTCCCCGCAGCCTTCATCTGCTGGTAGATGCCGGTGTTGTAGGGCACCTCCATCTGGTAGACGGTCAGTGAGTCAGGACGCAGCTCCACCGCCTTGGCGACCGCCTCCTTCCAGTGGTCCTCGGTCTCCTCGACCATGCCTGCGATGAGGTCGATGTTGATCTGCGGAAAGCCGATCTCCCGGGCATAGGCGTAGGCTCGGTGGATCTCCTTGGACCGATGGGCGCGGCCGTTGACCTCCAGGATGTGGTCGTCGAAGTGTTCGATGCCCAGGCTCAGCCGGGTGACCCCAAGATCGCGGATCGCCCGGAGCTTGTGATCGGTGAGGGTTCCTGGCTCGCCCTCGAACGTGACCTCCTCGGCCTCGTCCCAGGGGAGCAACCGCTTCATGCCGTCGGAGAGAAACCGGAGCTGATCGGGCGACAGGTAGCTCGGGGTGCCGCCACCGAAATAGAGGAACCGGGGTTTCCGACCCCGGATCCAGGGCTTTTGGGCGAAGACCTCGAGTTCCTTGAGGAGGGCATCCAGGTATCCCTTGATCTCGTCGGCGTTCTTGTCGGTGTAGACCCGGAAGTAGCAGAAATGGCAGCGCTTCCGGCAGAAGGGGATGTGGGTGTACAGGCCGAGCCGGGGGGCGTCAGAGCCCGGGTCCTGGTCGAGCACGGACTCGAGAGCCTGGAGGGCATCGGGTTTCCAGAAGGCGAAGGGCGGGTAGTTGGCGACGAAGTAGTTCCCGGCGGTGGTCTCCTTCTGGAGCGGCGGTCCTGCGGGCGGGGGTGGGGTAGGGGGCGGGCTGGAACTCATGGGGACGTGGGGGGATTGGAGCCGAGGCAGTAGACGGTTCCGTCGTCGGCACCGATGACGAGACGTCCGCCCATCAGGGCGGGAGAGCTTTGGACGGGCTGGCCGATCTCGTAGTTCCAGCGTTCCTTGCCGTCGGCGAGTCCCACGCCGTAGAGGCGGCCATCGTCGGATCCAACAACCACCTGGGAGCCGACCACGACCGGTGAGCTGTCGACCTTGCCCCGGGTGGCGAAGGTCCAGACGGCAGTTCCGGTCTTGCGGTCCATGCAGTGGAGCCGCTTGTCGCGACCTCCGACCAGAATGCGATCCGGGGTGACGGCAGGGGAGGAGAAGTAGGGAAAGGCGCGGTCCTTGTAGGTCCACAGCACCTTGCCGGCATTGAGGTCCACGGCGACCAGGGCGTTCTCGTAGTGGCCCACGTAGAGGATGCCGTCCACGAGCGCCCCGGAGGCGGCGATGTAGGCGCCGACCTCGATCTCCCGCGTCTGGACTCCCCGGACGGCGTCGACCACGTGGACGATGGCGTCGCAGCCGCCGAACGCGGTGACTCCGTTTCCGACCGCAGGGGTGCCGTTGATGTAGTTGCCGGTTTCGACGGACCAGTTGGTGGTTCCGGTGGCGGGGTTGAAGCTGTGCAGCCGGAAGTCGTATCCGCCGACGAGGATCTGTCGGGCCCCATTGGTGCCTTCGACCCAGGTGGGGCTGGAGAGGATCTTGTCCTCCAACCCGTGGCTCCAGAGGAGCTTCCCGGAATCGGCCGCGAGGGCGTAGACGTTCGTGTTGGCGGTTCCGAAGTAGACCCGGCCGTCGAGCACCAGGGGGGATCCCTCGATGGGTCCGTCGGACTTGAAGGACCAGATGGGTTTCCCGTCGAGGAGCGACAGGCAGTGGAGGTTGGAGTCGGTGGACCCGATGAACACCCTGTCTCCAACGATCGCGGCAGAGGATTTGACCGCGGCACCGGTCTTGAAGGTCCAGAGCAGCGCGGGCTTCTCGGGGAAGGCGCCCTCGGCAAGGCCGGTCAGCTGGGGATTGCCGCGGAACATGGGCCAGTCAGCCCCACGGACGGCAGATGCCAATGCCAACGCCAGCCACCCGAGGAGGAGGATCGATGGTCGGGCGATGCTCATGAGGCCGATACGGTTCGCCGTGCCGTCGCGTGTGGCAATGGAATTGATACGAGTGCGTACGAAAGGAGTTGGGTCTCGATGGGATCGGGATCATGCGGTTTCCGGAAGGTCTGATCCGGTCCGCCACCCGAACCGGGTGTCGGCGTGGAATCGGTCCGAGGCTTGTCGGTTGGTTCAGATGGGTGGCACCTGGATTCGCCGCACGCAGACCACAAACTCATTGCGATCCCGGGAGGTGCTCACTAGTTTCGCTCGGCTTCGCAACCCGCGCGGGTAGCTCAATTGGATAGAGCGTCGGCCTCCGGAGCCGAAGGTTGTGGGTTCGACCCCCGCCCCGCGCACCAGTTCCCCCCAGTTCTCCCCAAATTCCAGGATCCCGACCCGGAGACCTCCCCGTTTCAGAGCCTCGCCAGTAGGGGAAGGTTGTCAGGATGGGAGTCCCGCCAGATCAGCACCAGCGCGTGTTGGAGTGATTCTTGCTTCTTTCCTGATTTTGGATGTAGGAGCTCCTGGGAGTGGAAATACGCGGGTTTGTCATCTTGGATCCTCACGCCGCATTGAAACCGCCGAACCGTTGGGCGGCCGCGGGAATCTTTGCGCTGGTGTTCGCCATGGGCTGCCTCCTTGCCGACATCGTGCCGGGCTCGGTCCAGAAGGATTGGCCTGCGAATTTAAAACGGCATGTCGTCCGCCTCAACCGGACGCCCAGCGACGAAGCCTCCCTCAAGAGGATCACCATCGCCGAGAATGCGTCGACGGGCACCAATGCGTGGTCCCAAGGCACGCAGCTCGGAATCCGGCTGCCTTTTGCCCTGACGCATCCGGCGCTCGAATACTATGAGGCCCTAGTTTTGGGGTATCAGAAGCGTTCCTGGAAGACGTTCATCGAGCCCAGGAGTCTCATGGACTACTCGGCGGCGGTCTCGCACCACGAGACCTTCGAGCGGGATGGGAAGACATTCCGGGAGGTCGACGTGGTGGAGTTGAAGCTGGCCTTCCATGCGGACTTCACCCAGGAAGGCACTCAGGGGGTGCACTTCACCAAGACCCGCACGGTGGTGTTGGACCGCAAAAGTACTGTGATTGCGGTCTTTGGCGATGGGCCCGCCGAGGCCCCCGTCCTTGCGATCTGATCCGGTCGAGCCCAGTGCGGTGTCCGCCGCCGGATCGATCGGTGGCGGTCTGGATCAGCTGCCCTCTACGACCGTCCAGACGCGGGTGAGGGATCCGAGATTGAACACGCGGGTGTAGCCCAGGCCTCGGAGCCTCTGGAAGGCGATCCCGCTTCAGCCGCCGCTGAGGCAGTGCAGCAGTAGGACCCGATCCTTGTTGCGCACCTGCCTTGCGATGCCGTCCACGACCTGTCCAATTGGAATGAGGATGGCTTTCCGGACGTGGTCCTCTCAAAATTCCTCGGGTGTCCGGATGTCGACCACCAACGCTCCCTCGGCGAGGTGGCGATGGGCCTGATTGGAGGAGATCTGGGTCCACCGCCGCCAGAGCAGGAATGCGAGGGCCAGCCCGACGGCAAAGAAAAGAAGTGCCCAGTTCTTAGCGGTTTCAACGCACGGCCTCGACCCGGTAGAAGCGGGGCTGTCCTTCGACACCAGTGTCGATGTACTCGGTGGTCGCGGCGCCTGCCCGGGCCCGCTTGATCTGGATCCATTTGGAGTCTGGCAGTCGGTCCTTCCGGAGAATCCGATGGGTGGCCCCGATGACACTGGTCCAGCGAATCGATGGATTCTGCCGGATTCCTGAAGCGAAACCGTCGAGAGGGGCCACCGGACTTGTACCGGCCCGATATTCGGTAGGGTTATCGGAACCGTCGTTGTCGGGATCGGAAGCACCAGCTGCCCTTGGATCCAGTGCCGCCTAAGCTCCGAAGTACTTGAGTCACCAGTCCCAAGAGATCTCATCATCAAATGGGGGCACCAGCACATAGTCGCGCTGGATGGGGTCTCCAAGCGGAATGTCACTCTCGAAGGCCTGGACGATCAGGCGCGTGGTGTCCGTCAGGGTGAGTATCGAACCGAGGGCTAGGGAATTGGTCGTGACCCGGCTGCCATCGAGCGAGTGGCGAAGGACCACTCCGGTGTCAGTCATCGAGACCACCTCGAGCAGGCCTCGGAAGGTCAGGGAATTTGGAAAGACAAGGAAACGGTCGGCCGTCCGGCGAACCAGCTGGATGGCGTTCAGGCTCGGAATGTATTGGGCGTCTCGATCGGCATGGATCACGAGAGGGTCATGACGGCTGACCAAGACGTTGGTGAACCGGACGTACTGCCGTCCTTCGGCCCACGGTGGCGCCTGCCAGCCCGTGTTGGTGGTGGTCGACCGGGTTCCATGGAGGACCGATCCTGAGGTCAGGCTGAACGCGGTATTATAGCCGTCGCCGGGTCCGCCGTGACCGTAGAGATAGGCGTCATAGAACCCGGTGGGCAGGTTGGTCGCCGTGAGGGTGATCCGCTGGGTTCCGCCGAGGGGATAGACGTAGAGGGCCATGAGGGGATGGCTGGCACCGCTATCCCAGGCCCCGGGAGCATTTTAGACGATCAGGCCTGCTGTGCTCGGCGTTCTTGTGGCGTCCAACAGCGGTATGACGGATCCCAGAGTTCGGCACCCCCCTTGGCCGTCGTCGCGGGAGTACGGATTCCAGAAGTCGTTGGTGCCCTCGCCGCAAGCCGCAGGGCCGGAGTAGGGAGGCGTCGCGGGAGTGCCGAAGCGGAAGTTGAAGAGCCCCAGCTGGGTTCTGGGGGCTGGAAACTAGCCAATGGAGTGATGGCCAGTTCATCCACCTGCAGCTCGTCGCTGGGTTGGACGTTCCCATCGATCACAGCCCGTATCCCCACCGGAAAGCTCGGAGCCGTGGAGACCCCCATGGACGAACTGCCATCCGGGCCCAGAGGGAATGAACACGAAGATGTCCCCGGGGACGTCCCAGAGGTCTAGGTGCATGGTCGCCTTGCTGTTGGAGGGGTTGGGACGTCGAACCCATTCGCTCAGGACGTGCGGCACCCCTCTCGGGAGGCTCATGGTGGCGCCCAAGGTGAGCGCGATGCCTGGACCGGTGAAGGTGCCGGGGGAGATCACCACCCCGTTGGTGCCCCGGGCCGCCGCAGTGCCATCGATCCGAGCAGTGCCACCGCTTCCTGCTGGGAGAACCAGTTGCCAGTTTCCATCGAGAACATATCCCGTCCAGGCAGCGAGTTCGCCACGGGTGATCTCAAAGGAGCCACCCTCCACAGGGGTCCAGGACCCGGTTCCGGGACGGAGGGTTCCACCAGTGCCTCTTGGGTCTGGATTGCTGTTGCCGAGGCGAGGCACAGGATCATTCCGCCGAGAATCCTGTGGATTCGGCCCCAACTAGACGTGGAACCCTTGGTAAGGGTCACTTCCGACGTGTGGACCTCCCTGTAATAAAATTTTTCGACGATGAAGCCGTCCCGATGACGCAGGGTCCGAGGCGGTGCCTCTCTCGAGGGACTTAGGAGTGACCCCGCGACGGACGGGGGGGTTCAGGCGCCCGTATTCGTCTTTTGCCGGCAAGAGGTCGATCCTATCCTCATCCCATGAACGCCGTCCTTGAAGCACCGCAGACCGTAGGGATCCGTCCCCTCCGGGATGTGTCCGATCCGCTGTCCCTTGAGATCCTTGAGCTGAAGCGTCGTCACAACGCGGTGATCCTCGCCCACAACTACCAGATCCCGGAGATCCAGGACGTCGCGGACTACGTGGGGGATTCACTCGGGCTCTCCCAGCAGGCGGCACGGACCCCGGCCGACGTGATCGTCTTCTGCGGAGTCCATTTCATGGCGGAGACGGCGAAGATCCTGAATCCCAACAAGCCGGTCCTGCTGCCGGACCAGGACGCGGGCTGTTCCCTGGAGGAGAGCTGCCCGGCCGACAGGCTCGCAGCCCTGCAGCGGACCAACCCGAACTTCTACACCATCGCCTACATCAACTGCAGCGCGGCCGTAAAGGCGATCAGCGACGTCATCTGCACGAGCGGCAACGCGCGGAAGATCGTCGAGAACGCCCCGAAGGACCGCGACCTGCTGTTCGTTCCCGACGAGAATCTCGGAGCCTGGGTGACCGAGCAGACGTGCCGGCCGATGACGCTCTGGAAGGGCAACTGCTACGTGCATGTCGAGTGGACCCACAACGCCATCCAGCGGATCCGTCGGGAGCATCCCGGGGCGCCCGTGGTCGCCCACCCGGAGTGCACGAAGGCGGTCCGGATGCTGGCCGACGAGGTCTGCTCCACCGAGAAGATGGTCACCTACTGCCGCCAGAATCCGGCCAAGGCGTTCGTGATCGCCACCGAGGCGGGCATGTTGCACCGGTTGCGTCGGGAGTGTCCCGACAAGGTCTTCATCCCCGCACCCACCGAGCGGTGCGCCTGCAACGAATGTCGGTTCATGAAGATGAACACCCTGGAGAAGCTGAGGGATTGTCTCCGGGACCGAACCCCGGAGGTCCTCCTTCCAGCCAACATCCTTGAGAAGGCCAGGTTGCCGATCGAGCGGATGCTGGAGATCTCCGCGCGGCCCTGAGTGGGGCAGGGTGGGGACGGAAGGGATGGGGTTCCGAAGGGACCCCTCGGGCTTGCCGCTGGGGAGGTGGTGTTACAACCTGATCCGCTTGCCATGAAAGCCTTCCTGACCACTGCTGCGGCCTTGTTGTGCGGGACCCTGCTGGGTTCAGAGCCGAGGTTTCGCCCCGTCAACATCGACACCAACATCGCCATCGGCTACGGCCTCGCCATCGCCGATGTGGATGGAGACCGCCGGCAGGACATTGTCCTCTGCGACAAGAACCAGATTGCCTGGTATCGGAATCCAGAGTGGAGGAAGGCCGTGATCGCGGAAAACCTGACGCCTCAGGACCACGTCTGTGTGGCGGCGGCGGACATCGATGGCGACGGCAAGGCGGAGATCGCGGTCGGGGCGGGGTGGAATCCAGGCGATACCCTGAATTCCGGGGCGGTCTTCTATCTGGTGCCCCCGGAGGATCGAACCCGTCGATGGGACGCAGTCCGGTTGCCCCACGAGCCCACCGTCCATCGGATGCGCTGGGTCCGGGATGCGGATGGGAAGCACGTTCTCGTGGTCGTTCCGCTGCATGGCCGTGGCAACAATGCGCAGGCCGGGGACGGGGAGTCGGTTCGTATTCTCCAATACCGGCGCCCGGCGGACCCTAGAACTCCGTGGTCGGTCTCGCCGGTGACTCGACCGGACTGGCTCGCTCTACACAAGACCCACAACTTCGATCCAGTGCCGTCCGACGGCGCCTGGCCACAGTCGCTGGCCATCGCTGCAAAGGAGGGTCTGTTCATGGTGGATCCTACGGGAGGCCTCCGTGTGCTGGCCACCAACGCCATCGGGGGTGCTGGCGAGGTTCGGTATGGACGTTTGCCCGTCGGCAACTTCGGTGCCGTCGTTGAACCGATGCATGGGAACACCTTGGCGGTCTACCGGAAGGACGGTGATAGGACTCAACGACTGGTCCTTGACGAGTCCCTGGTCGATGGACATGCCGTGGCCTGCGGCGATCTGCTGGGGCTGGGACGGGATCAGATCGTGGTGGGATGGCGCGCGATGAACCGTCCCGGGGTGCGTGTCGGTCTACGGCTCTACATCCCGGAGGATGCAGCTGGAAGCTTCTGGCGACGGGTCCAGGTGGATGACAACACAATGGCCTGCGAGGACCTTGCACTTGCGGATCTCGACGGGGACGGGCGTCTGGACATCGTCGCCGCGGGCCGGGCAACCCGCAATGTCGTGGTCTGGTTCAACGAGACCGGACGGTGAATGACGGGTGAAGGGTCTATTTGGCGCCGGTTCCAGGTCGAATCAGAGGCTCGGATTGAAGGGGCGGCGGGCGCTCTGTGCGTGAATCTCATCCTCCTCAGGCTCAACGTTTGACTTTGGAATGGGCGCTCCTCTTTACTCAGCCGCGTTTGTTCCCCGGAAACCTTTCAAACGCAGTTCCGGGGACATTCAAACCATTTTCCTGTGGCTGCCAAAGACGACTATCTGCTCGATACGATGCTCGAAACGGGACTTCTGTCCCCCGAGCTGGTGGATGGAGGCCGTGCCGAGGCGGAGGCGAATGGGGAAGGAGTCCTCGATACCCTCGTCAGGAAGGGCTCGGTCGAGCCGTCCGTGGTCACCATGGCCAAGGCCACCTACTTCGGGGTGGAGTCGGTCAATCTCGGTGACCTGCGCCTCCGGGACGAGGTGATCGCGCTGATTCCGCGCCATGTGGCCCGGAAATTCAACGTGATGCCCGTCGGCCAGAGCGACAGCGGCGCCGTGATCGTCGCCCTCAGCGACCCGTCGGACATCGATTCCGTGGACGGCCTGCGTCATGCCATCGGCAAGGATGTCGAGATGCGGGTGACGAGTTCGACCGACATCGAGTCGTCCCTCAACCGGTTCTACGGCAATGCGACCCGTGATGACAGCGGGATCGCGAAGATGATCCAGGACATCACCGAGGGTGAGGTGGAGGTCGGCGGTCTCTCGGGTGATGTTGCGGACGACACCGAGGCGATCGATGCCGACGCCCCGATCATCAAGCTGGTCAACCAGGTAATCGTCGATGCCTTCAAGAAGCGGGCCTCCGACATCCACCTCGAACCGCTTGGAAAGCGGTTTCGTCTCCGGTTCCGGATCGACGGTGTCTGCGTGGAGCAGCCCGACCTTCCGAAACGTCTCCAGGCCCCCATCGTGGCCCGGTTGAAGATCCAGTCCGGGATGAGCATCGCCGAGAAGCGCATCCCGCAGGACGGTCGTATCAACACGAACGTGGGCGGCAAGACGATCGACCTCCGCGTCAACTCCATCCCCACGCAGCATGGCGAGTCGATCTGTATGCGTATCCTGGACAAGTCCGGGCTGCGCCTCGGTCTCGCCGAGCTGGGGTTCTTTGCCGACGATCAGGGCACTTTCGAGCGGTTGATCGGGCTTCCCGACGGCATCCTGCTGGTCACCGGCCCGACGGGGTCCGGCAAGACCACCACGCTGTACTCCTGTCTCAACTACATCAACCGCCCCGACCGCAAGATCATCACGGTCGAGGACCCGGTCGAGTACATGCTGGCCGGCATCAACCAGGTCCAGGTCAACGAGCACATCGGATTCACGTTCGCCAATGCGCTGCGATCGATGCTCCGCCAGTCGCCGAACGTGATCATGCTGGGGGAAATCCGCGATCTCGAGACGGCCTCGATCGCGATCAACGCCTCGCTGACCGGTCACCTGGTCTTCTCGACGCTCCACACGAACGATGCTCCCAGCGCGGTGACCCGTCTCATCGACATCGGAGTGAAGCCCTTCCTTGTGGCATCCTCGGCCCGTTGCTTCATGGCCCAGCGTCTGGTCCGCAAGATCTGCAAGAACTGCGGTGCGCCGCACACGTTGACCGAGAAGGAAATCCAGCCGCTCAACATCACCCCGGAGCAGCTGCAGCAGGCGACGGCCCGCAAGGGGAAGGGTTGCTCCGAGTGCAACAAGACCGGTCACCGGGGGCGCTTCGGCATCTTCGAGATCTTCCTGGTCCAGGACGAGGTCCGCCGCCTGATCTTCGAGAAGGTTCCGGCCAACATCCTGCGCCGCAAAGCGTTGGAGCTTGGCATGCGGACGCTCCGTGAGGATGGCACCCGGAAGGTCCTGTCCGGCCTCACCACGGCGGAAGAGGTGGTCCGGGCGACCGTGAGCGAGCACTGACCATGGCAATGCACCTGCTAGCCGGATAGGCTCATAAACCTATGTTATAAAGGATCCTTCGCATGTCCTACCAAATGTCCGATCTGTTGCAGTTAGTGGTGTCCGAGGGCGCCGCCGACCTGCACATCCGAGTGGGGATTCCCCCGGTCATACGCCTTCACGGCATCCTGCACCGCGTCGATGGCCCTCCGCTCAAGCCCGAGGACACCGAGGAACTGATGCGGTCGATCACCTCGGAGGACCACATCCAGCAGATCCGGGAGAAGGGCGGAGCGGATTTTGCGCTCGCCTTCGGTGAAATGGCGCGTTTCCGCGTCTCGACCTTCAAGGAAAAGGGAAACTTCGCTCTCGTCCTGCGTCAGATCCCCAGCAAGCTCCTCACCATGGAGCAGATCGGCATCCCGCCGAGCGTCAGGGAGCTGCTCTGGAAGCCTCGCGGACTGATCCTGGTGACGGGCCCCACCGGGTCGGGCAAGACGACCACGCTGGCCTCGATGATCAACATCGTGAACGAGGAGCGTGACGAGGCCCACATCATCACGGTCGAAGATCCCATCGAGTACTATCACAAGCACAAGAAGGCGGTCGTCACCCAACGTGAGGTCAATGTCGATGTCCCCAACTTCGCCGAGGCTCTTCGGCGCGCCCTCCGTCAGGATCCGGACTGCATCCTGGTCGGTGAGCTGCGCGATCTGGAAACGATGGAGGCGGCGATCACGGCGGCCGAGACGGGCCACCTCGTGTTCGGCACACTGCACACCACCGGTGCCGCCAAGACCATCGACCGCATCACAAACGCGTTCCCGACCAACCAGCAGGAGATGATCCGGATCCAGCTGTCGACCGTGCTCCAGGCGGTGATCTCCCAGCTGCTGATCCCCCGGATCGACAAGCCTGGTCGAGTGGCCGTGTTCGAGATCATGGTCAACACACCGTCCATCGCGGCCCTGATCCGTGATAACAAGACCTTTCGGATCCAGTCAGATATCCAGACCGGCGCCAAGTTTGGCATGGTCACCCTAGACAGCTTCCTGCTCGAGAAGTTCGATGCGGGTATGATCGCCGAGGAGGAGGTGCTGACCAAGGCCCAGGATCCCACCACGATCCTCCAGAAGGTCCAGGAAGTGAAGGCTGCGAAGGCCGCCGCTGCTGCTGCTGAATCCGGTCGCTGAATCCTATGTCCGAAATCGTCTCCGACCCACTGCTGCTCCTCCTGCGGGAGCGGGGCATGCTGGACGACCTCCAGTTCGAGGAGGTCAGCCAGGAGGTTGGCCGCAGCGGCAAGCCCGTGCTTCAGGTCGTCCAGGATTATGGACTGATCGACAAGGACATGGTCCTGCAGCTGGTCGCCGACCATCTGGGGACCTCGGTTGTCGAGCTCGACGAGGGGGCGATGACCTCGGAGGTGATTGCTGCAATTCCTACCGAAAGCGCACGGATGTATCAGTGCATCCCCGTGGCCCTCTACGGCGACACGGTCCAGGTGGCGCTTGCGGATCCCCTGAATCCCGCCGTGCTCGACGAGTTGGGCTTCACGGTCAAATTCCAGCTCCAGCTGGTCGTCGTCGACCCGGCCGCCATCAGCCAGGCCATCGCAAAGTTCTATCCGTCCCAGGTCGGCGCGGCCTACCAGGACATCATTAAGGAGCTGGGCGGTGCGGCCACCGAGGACTCCGGCACCGACGAAGGGCCGAATGGGCCCGATCTGAGCGCTTCGGACGGCAATGATGCTCCGATCGTGAAGTTCGTGAACCTCGTCCTGATGCAGGCGGTTCAGGACCGGGCGAGCGACATCCATTTCGAGCCCTTCGAGGACGAGTTCAAGATCCGCTACCGGGTGGACGGCGCCCTGTACGAGATGTCGCCTCCCCCGAAGAATCTGGCAGGACCGGTGACCTCACGTCTCAAGGTCATGGCCAACCTGAACATCTCCGAGAGGCGCCTGCCGCAGGATGGTCGAATCTCGGTGAACATCGGGGGACGTCAGGTGGACCTGCGTATGTCGACGCTGCCCACCGCGTTCGGGGAGTCGGTCGTGCTTCGCGTGCTGGACCGCAACGCGGTCAAGATGGAGCTCGAGACGCTCGGTTTCCCGCAGAACGTCTACGATTTTACGATCGAGACGATCAACCAGCCGAACGGGATCTTTGCGGTGACCGGGCCGACCGGCTGCGGCAAGACCACAACCCTTTATTCGGCGCTGCGCCGCATCAATACGATCGACTCGAAGCTCCTGACTGTAGAGGACCCGGTCGAGTACGACATCGAGGGCATTATGCAGGTGCAGACCAACGAGGGCGCCGGGCTCACGTTCATGAAGGCTCTGCGCGCATTCCTGCGCCAGGATCCCGACATCATCATGATCGGGGAGATGCGCGATCTCGAGACCGCACAGATCGCCATCCAGGCTTCGCTGACGGGTCACTTGGTGCTGTCCACGCTCCATACCAATGACTCGGCTGGCGCCGTGACCCGTCTGGTTGACATGGGTGTCGAGCCCTTCCTGATCTCCTCGACTCTCCTGGGAGTTCTTGCCCAGCGGCTCGTCCGCAAGATCTGCACGAACTGCCGGACGCCGTTCGAACCCACGGAGGTGCAACTTGGTCAGTTGGGGCTCTCACCCCATGACCTTGGGGACAAGTCATTCTTCTACGGACGCGGATGTCCGACCTGCACCGACTCCGGCTACCGGGGGCGTAAGGGCATCTACGAGCTCCTGGTCGTGAATGATCCGATCCGCAACCTGATCAACGAGCGCGCCCCGACGGTTGTGATGCGCCAGAAGGCGATCGAGATGGGCATGGTCACCCTCCGGGAGGACGGCCTTCGGAACATCTACGCCGGGGACTCCACGGTTGAGGAAGTCTTGAAGTACACCTGATCGGCACCGCACTAGGACACAAGGACACGCTATGCCTAAGTTCCAATACGTCGCCATGGACTCCCGTGGCAAAGAGCAGAAAGGGGTGCTCGAGGTGGCCTCGCAGGCCGACGCGATCAACCGGCTCAAGGAGATGGGCTTCTTTCCAACCAAGGTGATGGAGGCCGAGAAGCCGAAGGCCAAGAAGGATGCGAAGAAGGCGGCACCTGCCGGCGGCGGTGGGGCCAAGAAGAAGGCCGGCAGCATCAACATCAAGATCCCTGGCCTCGGTGGAGGGGTGAAGACTAAGGTCCTCACGACCTTCACGCGCCAGCTCGCCACGCTCGTCGATGCCGGTCTCCCTCTGCTCCGCGGTCTCCGCGTCCTCCAGAAACAGGAGAAGAATGCCACCCTCCGCGAGTGCACCGAGAAGCTGGCCGAATCCATCGAGGGCGGCTCGACCTTCTCCGAGGCCCTGGCCCAGCATCCGAAGATCTTCAACCGCCTCTTCATCAACATGGTGAAGGCGGGCGAGCTGGGCGGCGTACTCGAGGTCGTCCTGAACCGTCTCGCCGAGTTCATGGAGAAGGCCGAGAAGATCAAGGGCAAGGTCGTCGCCGCCATGTTCTATCCGGTGGCCGTCATGGTCGTCGCCCTTGGCATCCTCGCCCTGCTCATGGTCGTCGTGGTGCCCAAGTTCAAACAGATCTTCGCCGATCTCCTCGGAGACGCCGGCATGCCGGCGTTCACCGAGTTTGTTCTGGCCATTTCGGACGCGATCAAGAGCAAGACGGTGATCATCGTCGAAGGCCCCCCGTATGTGTACCCCGGTCCAGTGATCTGGGCCATTGTGGCCTTCTTCGTGATCATGAAGCTCCTCATCCGGACCAAGAAGGGGCGCTGGGGCTGGGACTGGGCCAAGCTCCGTTTCCCCGTCATCGGAGCCGTCATCCACAAGGTTGCCATCGCGCGCTTCTGCCGAACGCTCGGCACCTTGGTGAGTTCGGGAGTTCCCATCCTCCAGGCCCTCAACATCGTTCGCGAGACCGCCGGTAATGTGGTCGTCGCCAACGCCGTCCAGTTGATCCACGAGTCCGTCAAGGAAGGTGAGACCATCACCGCTCCGCTCGAGAAATCGGGCGTATTCCCGCCGATGGTGATCTCGATGGTCGACGTCGGCGAGCAGACCGGTGCACTGCCCGAGATGTTGCTGAAGATCGCAGATACCTATGACGACGAGGTCGACAACGCGGTTGCGGCCATGACCTCTCTCCTCGAGCCGATCATGATCGTGTTCCTGGCCGTTGTCGTCGGCAGCATCGTCATCGCACTGTTCCTCCCCCTGATCACGCTGATCGACAAGCTCGGCAGCGATGGCGGCGGCGGCGGCGATTGACCCGGTGACCCTCGGGACAAGGTCCTCTCATGTTCAGAAATTCCCAACCTGTGACTTGACCCATCTTTGCCGGGCGGGTACATACAAAGTAGCTACAATGCACGGGCTGAGTGTGGCCGACCTCCTGTGGAATTTGACTGGAACAATCCGCCGTTTCCGATGAACGGCTCGATGACTGCGCGGGACATCGAGGAGTCCTTCGAGGATCCCTTCGCGGTCCGTCTGTTGCCGGACTCCTCCCGGTTTGGGGCCCAGGCCCGTTATTTCAACCTTGGCAAGTCGGACGGGGGCGACGGGATCTTCAGCATCTACCGGACGAACGGCCGCGTGTTCCGGGTGATCTGCTCCCGGGGTTTCTCGGAGCAGGAGGAGTTCTTCTACCAACGCAAGCTGCGCCAGGCGTTGCAATCCTGATGAGCCCGACCCTTGTAACCTCGTGGGACGAAGTTCCTCTGTTCGACAGCGAGCAGGCGGAGGCTGGATTCTGGGTGGACAACGGGATCGATGTCCGGCTGATGGAATCGGCCACGGTGGCGGCGATGGAGCAGACGGAATCGGTGACGATCTCGATCCGGATGGACCCGCGGATGCTGGGGCGGATCAAGCGCCTGGCCCGGGAGCGGTATCTGAACTACCAGAGCATGATCAAGCAGTGGCTCAGTGAACGGATGGAAAAGGAATTGAAGGAACGCTGACAGGTCCCTCACCTTCTTGGACTTCCGACGCATCATGAACCCCCGAATCCTCTCCAATCGGGTCTCCGCAATTTGGGGCCGTTCGGCTCGGGCGTTCTCGCTGATCGAGCTGCTGGTGGTGATCTCGATCATCGCCGTCCTCGCCGGTCTGGTGGTTGGGGTGGCTCCGGTGGCCAGCAAACGGATGCGCGAGGCACGGATCCGTGCCGAGCTCGCGGCCTTGGTGACGGCCATCGAGTCCTACAAGGCGAAGTACGGGGTCTATCCGCCTGACAACTACAACCCGACGACCCGCACGACGAACCCCGTCCTGAATCCCCTCTTCTACGAGCTGACCGGGGTCCTGGTGGACAACGATCCGTCGAACCCTCGGCTGGTGACGGTGGACGATGGGTTGGCGATCAATCCAAACACCTTTCTCCAGTACTTTGGGCGCGAGGGGGTTCTGAACAGCATTCCGCGAATCAAGGTGGCGGATCCGGTGCAGCAGAACCGGATGGATCGGGACCAGAAGCGCCGTCTGGTCCGCCGCGAGTTCAAGCCTGGCCAGTTCGCCGAGATCTTTCGAAGCCGGAACGATCCGGGATATGTGGATCTTGAGGTCCTGGCGGTCGGGTTTTCGGCTGATGCCTCGGGCAAGAAGGGCGGGGGATTTCCTTGGCCTCTCCAGCAGGCGGCCCCAGTTCCAAGCAATCCGGGCCTCAACCCGTGGCGCTACGTGTCCACGAACCCGACCAACAATCCCGGGCGGTTCGATCTCTGGGCCGAGATCCGCGAGAAGAACCGCATCAACATCGTCGGCAACTGGTGATCTCCACTGACCCCAACCTCCAACCCAAGTCTCTCCGAATGAAAGCGCTCTCCCAACCCCGACTTTCCCGAGGATTCACGCTCATCGAGCTCCTCGTAGTGATCTCGATCATCGCCATCCTCGCGGGCCTCCTCCTCCCGGCTGTCACCAAGGCCGCGGGCTCGGCGAAGATCAAGAAGGCCGAGGTCGACATGAACAACCTCGTGGCCGCAATCACCGCGTACAATGCCGCGTACACCCGGATGCCTTCGTCCAAGCGCACCCGAAACTCGATCTCCGAGGCCTGGCCTGACTTCGTCTATGGCACCCAGCAGGGAGGTGAGCAGGTCCGGGATTCCAAGCTCAAGACGGACTATCCGGTCGTCGCGAACCGGTCCGGGAACTGGAACATCAGCAATGCCGAGCTCATGGCCATTCTGACCGGCACCCCGCTCGCCAATTTTCCTCCGGGAGCCCCGGGCTATGGAGTCCAGACCGACCTGGATGGCAACCCGATCAATTTCAACAACTCGCTCAACCAGAAGGGGAATGTTTTCCTGAACTCCAAGATCGCCAAGGGCTTGGGTCCGAATGGTGTGGGCGAGCTCGACAAAGTCCTTCGGGATCCCTGGGGCCGACCCTACGTCGTCTGGGTGGACCTCGACTTCGACAACCGGGTGGTCGACCCGTTCCCGGCGGCCGTGGGCCAGACGGTGCTTCCGGCCAACAATCCCTCGGCACGCTTCGTCACCCAGCCGGCCCTCGTGATGTCGTTCGGTCCCGATGGAAAGGCTGATTTCTCCATTCCGGCTAACGCGCGGAACACGGTGAACGCCGACAACATCTACAGCTGGCGCTGAGCCCGCTGGGAATCCTCGACATGGACTCGGAACCCAGAACAGGGATGCGGGACGGGCAGAAAACGGCGTTCACGCTCGTCGAGCTGCTGGTGGTCATCTCGCTCATCGGCGTCCTGATGTTCATCGCCGTGCCGGCCTTCAAGGGGTTCGGTCAGGCCAACTCGATCGCCGCGGCCCAGCAACAGCTCAAGGATGATCTGGGCTTCGCGCGGCTGCAGGCGATCCGGAACCGCTCGCCGGTCTACATGGTCTTCCTTCAGCCGCCGCATGGGATGACTCCGGAAGTCTTTGCCGGCGAGCTGAACCGGATCCGCGGGCAGCTCCTGTCGCTTCCCGGCTCGACGGAGTTTGACCGTCGATACCGTGACATCGCGCTCCGCGAGTTCACCAACAGCTTCAACAAGCAATTCACCGGCTACGCCCTGTACACCGACGGGGGCCTCGGGGAGCAGCCTGGAGTCCGACGGTCCCGGTTCCTGACGGAGTGGCGCATGCTGCCAGAGGGAACGCTGTTCCCGACGAATGGTCTCGAAATCCTGGTGCCCGGCTGGGCCTTTGGTCCGACGGCACCTCCCGCGGTGACCAACCTGAACCTCCGCTCGTTCCCGTTTCCCATCGCGCCGGAGCGCGACAGCCCGGCCACTGCGACGAACATCGTGGTCAAGCTCCCCGCCATCGCGTTCGACGCACAGGGGCGTCTCTTCAACTTCGATGGCACTGGCCGTGCGATCGGCAACGGCACCACGCTGGCCGACCGGTTTGTTGCAGTCGGCTCCGGTTCCGTCCAGTTCGGACGCCAGGTCGTTGGCCCGGGGGAGCCGGACCGGTTCGACTTCACCCAGCCGGCCGACGTCGTCGAGACCCCCCGTCGCAACTACACCAACCAAATCGTCCGGGTCTCGGCCCTCACCGGTCGCACCAAGGGCATCAAGCCACCCGAATGAACCTACCCCTACACACCGGAAAAGGTTCCCGCCGGACGGACGGCTTCACCATGGTGGAGTTGGCCATGTGCATCGGCATCGTGGCCTTTGCCATGGTGGCCATCCTCGGCGTCCTCCCCCTGGGGCTCGGGGTCCAGAGGCAGAACCGTGAAGAGACCATCGTGGAGCAGGAAGGACCCCTCTGGGTCGAGTTGATCCGTCGGGGGGGGATCGGCTGGGACGAGGTCACCAACTATGTCGACTCCATCGTGGTCGAGCACACCCCGCTGAACGGAACGGGTGCTGGCCAGACCTTTGGATTCCGCGGTCCGTTCTATCCGGTGTCGAATCCGGTACCGGCTCCAGGAACCCTGCTTGTCACGCCGAGGGACATCGTGAGCCTGCTGTCCATTCCCCGGTTCGAGGCCGATCGGGGAATTCTTTACAGCAACCGGGTGACGGCCCTCTGTCGGTCGTTCAGCGGTGACCTGAACTCCCAGATCCGGCCCACCGGTGTCGTCGGATTCCAGCCGTCCGATCGTCAGCTGGACGACGCCCTGCGCTATCAGATGCAGGTCGATCTCACTCCGGCCGTCCAGCTTCCGAGCCTCCCGGTAACCCCGGGCAACGTCCAGTCGATGACTCCCTTCACGACGGGGGTTCAGCTTGGTGGATACCTGGATGCGATGAGGCTGGACCCGAGCCTCATCAAGTTGATCTCGACCCCGGAGGAACGGCGCAGTTCCCGGGATGCCTTGGCTGGGACCGTCTACAACCTCCGCCTGACCTTCCGTTGGCCGGTGTTCCGAGTCGGGAACGAGATCAGCGTGGGATCCGGACAGCGGGTCTTCAGCGCCCAGATCGTCGGCAAGCCCCGCTTTGCCATCCAGGTCCCCTCGAACCCTGAGGCGGTGTTCCGCCCCGGCACTTCGTTGCGGCCGCGTCGGTTCGATGACTCCGCGCTGAACCGAAACCTCACCAGCAGCCCGCAATGATCCCCGTCCTTCCCAATCTGAAATCCCGTGGATGCGCGGCCCGATCAAGGAGGGGCTTCTCCCTGCTCGAGATGCTGATCGGCATGGCGATGCTGTCGGTCATCGTCCTGGCGCTCTTCGCGATGTTCAACCAGACCCAGAAGGCGTTGATCGCGAACTCCGGGCAGACCGATGTCATGGAGAACGGCCGGGCCGTGATGGACCTGCTCATCCGGGACCTCGGTCGGGCACGGCCCTCGAACATCGGGACCAACCTCGTCTTCGTCCCGCGTTCCACCAACGTCCAGGAACGTCTCGGTCCGGCGCCCAACCTGATGGTCCTCCGGACCGCTGCGGGTCCCTCGGACCCGCAGGTCCGTGCGGCGTTCCTGGATGGATGGCGGCGGACGACCTTGTTCCATGACCTCTTCTACATGGCCGAGAACCGTCCTGGGCAGTGGACCGGTGCAGGGCTTTTTGTGGCACCGGAAAATCCCATCACTCCTGATGATGCCGTGGGGACGCTGTATCGGTATGAGGATCCGTGGCCGGTGAGCCTTCGTGGGGCCCGCGGGGCCGACCAAGCCAACCTTCTCTATGGTCGTTTCTTCAACAACGCGGCCTATCGACAGAGCCCGACGAATTCGAGCCGTCTGTTGGACGGCGTCGTCTTCTTCCGGGCGACCCCCTTCGGCCCGAGTGGCCAGGCTTTGGACCCGACGACGTGGACGCAGACCAATGCCTTCCCTGTTCCAAAGGATGTTCTGATCGGACCCAATCCGGCCGCGGCATTCCCCCTCAATGGAACCCTGTTCCGCGGTCGTGCCTTTCCGACCTCCATCGAGCTTGAGATCGGAATCCTCCCGCCGGAATTGATGGAACGGTACCGGGTGTTGCCGGTGAACCCGCCCGGCATCCGGACCCGGTTCCTCACGAACAACCTCGCGAACATCCTAGTGTTCCGTCAGCGCGTTCCCATGCCCGTCTCTTCTGCAACCCAATGAACGCCCAAACCCCCAAGGGCAGGCTGGACGGTTCGTCCCGGCGCGGCATCGCGCTCGTCATTACCCTGCTGATGCTGTCGGTGGTGACGATCACTGCCGTGGCGTTCCTTGCCGTCAGCCGTCGGGAACGCGAATCCGCGTCCACCGCCGCGGAGCAGGCGAACGCCCGAGCCATGGCCGATGCTGCATTCCGGCACGCGGAGGGCCGGATCCTGAGCCGGATCGCCGCAGCGACGAATCGGCTGGCCTCGGTCTCCTATTTCGTCTCGACGAACTATGCGAATCCCCGGTTTCGCAACCTTCCGGGGAGCCACTACGTCGACACCCGCGACTATCGCCAGCTCACCAACGTCAGTTACACGCGGACCTCCAATCAGTTGCCGTTCAACCTGCTCATCGCCGGCCAACGGGACGAATACGCTCGGCTGCTTGGGAATCTCTACTATGACCCGCGGCCCCCCGTCTTCGTGCAGACGAACCGGGATCCCCGGCTGCCGATGGACTTCCGGTTCTACCTCGATTTCAATCGGAACGGCCAATTCGAGACCAACGGTCCGGTTCTGGCCCTGGATCGCCTGGGGCGTCCCATCCAAGCCTCGTTGACCAATTTCCAGTGGGGTGATCCGGAGTGGATCGGGGTGCTCGAGAACCCCGACGTTCCGCATTCAGGCACCAATCGTTTCATCGGCCGGTTTGCCTATGTGGTTGTACCAACCAGCTCGACCCTCGATCTCAATCACAGCGGCAACAACGCCAAACGTCTTAGTCTGGGTGACGGTCAGCTGTTCCCCGCCGATCAGGATGGACTCCAGCCCCAGAGCGGCTTCTTCCGAAACCAGGGTGTCGGGACCTGGGAACTCAACCTTGGTGGCTTCTTCGGGGCGCTGAACACGAACATCTGGGGGTTCGCCCAGAACGACTATCGGTATCAGACCAATCTCACGCTCCCGAGCACGGGTCTGGCGTTCGCCGACGCAGAACGGCTTCGCCGCTTCCGTCAGCTCAGCATCGCACCGGCTTCGGCCGATGAGTTCTACCGGGTCGAGTCGGGCAACGCGAACGTGACCCAGATCGACCAGGAGTTCAGGAGGGACTTTGTCGATGCCTACTCCGATGGTCCGCTTGTCGCTCTGCGTGAGGAGATCTTCCGGCAGTATGAAAACGACGTGCCTGACAGGTCGTGGCCCGGCTCCGATCTCACCAACCGCTTCGCGGACCTGAACGACCTGTTCGATCCGCAGCTTGGGATGTCCGGCCGGGTGACCGGCCAGTTCACCAACCGTGCCATAGCGAGGACCTCACCCCTCAGCACCTACGACCGGTACACCTTTCATCGGCTGATGCGGCAGCTCGGCACCGACTCGGGCGACGGACGCTTCGAGTCCGGTTCCCATCCGGCGTTCTCCGATCTGGAACTCGGGGTGAACTCGGTGAATCCCTATGGGTTCTACCGTCGTGCGAAGCTCAACCTCAACTATGCCCAGTCGGAACCGGAGGGGGATCTGGCGGCGTCCGCGAGCGTTTCGACCCTGCGTCCCAGGGGTGCCCTTGAGTGGTTCACCAACGCCACCCATCGCCTCCTGCTGAGCGAATTCACCAACGGGCTGCCATTCCTGCCCCAGGGCTCGCGGATCTATCGGCCTGGCCTGGGCGTCCATGGTTGGACGCTTTCCCAATATACCCCGAGCAGCTCGGCGTTACCGGTCGTTTTCCTGACCAACTATCCGTACGCCGCCCAGGTCCATCGACAGATGCAGCTGGCCGCGAACATCTATGATGCGTCGGTCAACGCGTTCTTCGTCGATCCGATCAGCCGAATCGCGGCCCCCACCGTTTTCCGTCCTGTCCTGTACGAGGATTCGAGGACCCCCGGGGTGCTGAGGCTCCACAGCTTCGAGCAGATCACCAACATCACCGTGGCCGGAATCCTGGCGCGCCAGTGGACCTCGCCCGATCTCGTCACCAACCGGGCGCCGAGGGACATCGGTTCGCCCGCCTCCACACTGACCCCATCGGCGCCCGAGACCGCGGTGACGACCCGGAACATTGGGGTGAACCTCTTCGGTATTCCCTGGATTCTCGGAGCCAAGAAGGGCCTGCCGAACTTCAACCAGGCCCTGTTCCAGACGGTGATCCAGCCGACCCGTCGCCTCTACGTCACCCGCCCGTCGCGGGTGGCCAAGATCGGGCAGTCAGAACTCCCCTTCACCGGGGCGAACGGCGGGGGATTCCGGACGGAGTACCAATACCTGATCAATGTCACCAATCTGGTCGGGCTGGAGGCCTGGAACTCCTACCTGACCAACTTCCCGCGCAACGTCCGGATCTTCGCGACCAATGTCCTCGAGTTCACGCTGATGGATGAGACCATTCCCGGGGACCCCCGGGTGGTCCTGAGGCGTCGGGAGCTGTTGAGCACCAACTACCTCAAGTCCTCGTGGCCCGCCCGGGCCTATGAGGCCGCCGGATTGGTCCGGAACACCAATGCCCCAGCCTATCTCGAGTTCCCGCCCTACATCACCAATCGCACCGTGCCCGTCCCCGGTGGACTGGCCATCGGGACCTCGTTCATCTACGACCCGGTCAATCGACAGGCCTACCCACCGAACCTCACGAATGCCGGGCGCGTCGTCATCTCCCAGGCCACGTCCCGATACCTGACTCCCGTCCTCTCGGCCTACATCACCAACAGCCTCGTCTATGCGATCCTGGACGAGAACAGCCAGAGGCTCCTGGATCTGACGACGCTTCGGAGCACGATGGTGCGGACCAACGTGATCTCGACGCTCGGGCTCAACGCGCAGGGGGCCGAGCAGCAGTACTTCGGCGACCAGGCGGGTTCCTCGGGCAACGGCTTCACGTCCATGCCGCCGTTCTGGAACACGAACCTGGTTCAGGCCAACCGGACCCTCGGCGTCGAAAACCAGATGTTGGCCTCGGTCGGCACCATCCAGCTGCCGCGAACCCTGTGGCGGAACCCGACGGGGGCCCCGGTCCGGGAGGACCAGATCCAGGAGTCGATCGACGGTCTCAAGTACTTCTTCTACGGAATCCTCCCGGCGGCCGATCCCGCCTATATCATCCGAATCCGACAGAACTACGGGTCGAACCTTGTGACCCAGGTCGGATTCAACCCGTCGCCACGCGTGTTCCTGTCCGATCGCCGCATGGCCAACGATCCCTTGGTCCACTACACGAAGGATGATCTCTCGCCGGGCTATTTCTTCCTGACCGAGGCCGGCTACACCGAGGTGCCGCACGAGTTCTTTGGTCGCGCACCCGGTTCCCTGTTGGGAATCAGTCTGACCACCAACTTTGTTGCGTTCGACGTCGGCCGCTCGACCAAATTCGTCAATGCCTACGCCCCATGGGGAACCAACGCCAACCTGACCGGCCTGCCCATCCCGGCGACGGCAGCGGGCAGCACCGCCTTCGACTACGCCTTCAAGGATCCCCTGATTCGATCCTCGGATGATTGGAAGTTCCCTGTGGGAACCAACACCACGTTCCGCTTCGGTGGCGTCGGTCAGCTGGGTCGGGTCCACCGCGGCACGCCATGGCAGACGATCTACCTGAAGTCGCTCCCCGCGTTCGAGCTGCCCCCCGATCAGGCGTCGGTGGCCACGCGGCTCACTGGGGGACGCCTCACTTGGGGCGGTTGGGCCGGGGATCGGTACACCCACCCGACCAATGACTGGAAGCTGATGGATCTCTTCACCGCGTCGCTCAATGACAACTCGGCCCGCGGTCAGGTTGGCGTCAACCAGACCGGCGAGGCCGCCTGGGCCGCCGTCGTGTCTGGCCTGCCGCTCCTCGAGAACACGAGCACGGCGGATCCGGACCGGGTACAGCCCCTCTTCCTCAGGCCCGACTCGCCGCGGATCGCCGAATTCGTCTCCGGCTACAAGGACTCGAGGAACAACCGGATTCCGGGAATCAGCCAGATGCAAGCCGCCACAAACCAGGCTGGCGTGCTGTTGAATCCGGATGGAGCGTTCCAGAATCTCGGGTCCGTGCTGCAGGTGCCCACCCTGTCCGATCGGGCCCCGTTCCTGAAGACGGACCTCGACTGGTCGCGGATCCGGAATGTCGGGGATGAGGTCCTCGAGCGGCTGCCCCAGCAGGCGATGTCATTGCTTCGGGCCGATGAGCCCCGGTATGTGGTCTACGCGTACGGACAGACCCTCAAGCCCGCCCAGAATGCCATCAACCTCCGACCTGGACCGCTCTACGGAATCTCCACCAACTACACCATCACCGGTGAGTTCGTGACCAAGACGGTTTTCCGCATCGACGGTGATCCCCGGAGGCTCCGTCCCGTCGTCGAGGATCAACGCGTGATCCTCTCGAACCCATAGCCCGGCTCTCCGTTTTCCAATCCATGAGTCTCTCCCGTCGTCAGAAACTGGCCGTGGTGCTGCTCGCTGGGGTTCTCGCCCACCTGGGATGGCGCGCCCATGACCGCGGTCTCCTGACCCTCGGTCCGGTTGGGTCGACCGATCCCTTCGTCGGCTCCGCGGCGCGCAGTGCGACCATGACGCCGCTGTTGGTGTCGTCCGCTCCGACCGCCGGTTTTGTGGCGGGGCAGGGGCGGTGGATCCCGATCGAGACTCTTCCCTCTGGGGCCAATCCTGGACACCGGGATCCCTCCTTCGCCTTCCGTCTGAGGAATACGGAGGCAGCCGTCGAGGAGCTGATCCTCAACGATCGGGCCATCCTGCTGCGCAACGCACTGATCGACACCGCGTCGCCGGATCCGCTCCAGATTCCCGAGAGCCTGCGGACCACGCGTCCCGCCGAAGCCTTCATCGTCCAGGCCACCGGCCCCATCACGCGGGAATTCCAGCAGCGTCTGGTGCAGTCCGGTGCCGCGGTCCTCTCCTACGTTCCCAACAACGCCCTTCTGGTGCGGGCCTCCGCCGAGGTCTCGGAACGACTTGCGGCCGATCCGGGAACCCATGCGATCCTGGGCCTCGAGCCGTACTTCAAGCTCTCGCCGTCCCTGATCGACCAGGTTCTTGGGGGTTCCGAACCACAGTCGGGACAGGATTTGGTTGTGACGGTTCCCGAGGGGTTCGACCCTTCCGGTGAGCTTGGCTCGATCGGGGTCCAGGAGCTGGGACGGAGCCGTGGACCGTTTGGAACGCTCGTGACGGTGTCGGTCCCGGCTGGGCGTCTGGCTGCACTGGCCGCCGTTCCCGGGATCCACCGGGTGGAACCACGTCGCACCATCGGCCTCGCCAACGACCTGACCGGATACGCGCTGGGTTCGACGACGAATCCCGCCAACACAGGCTCCTTCGAGGGGCTGACCGGGAACAAGGTGCTGGTGAACGTGAACGACTCGGGTGTCGATGCCACGGCCCCTGACCTTGAGGGCCGGGTGTTCACGCAGGCCGGCGTGCCGGCTGGGCTTCGCGACCCGAACGGCCATGGCACCCATGTGGCGGGATCGATCGCCGGGGATGGTTCGCAGTCCAGCACGGTCAAGATTCCGCCCCAGGGATCGACCAACAACATGGACTTCCAAGGCCGGGCCCCGGAAGCCTCGATCTTCATCCTGCCCGTCGACCTCGCCTCTGGCCCGGCCTCCGGGGATTCGTGGCTCCAGGAAACCGCGGCAAATGCGCCCGAGCGGTTCAATGCGAAGACCAACATCCTCATCTCGAACAATTCCTGGGGATACACCGGGCCGGACATCTACGAGTACTCCACCCACTCCGCCAGCTTCGACGCCGCGGTCCGGGATGCCCTGCCGGGTGAGACCGGAGACCAGCCGATCCTCTATGTGTTCGCTGCGGGCAACGACGGGGCAGGGGGGGACAACGGCATTGGTGGCGTTCCTGACACCATCCTCTCCCCGGCCAACGCCAAGAACGTCATCACCGTCGGCGCTCTCGAGAGTCCCCGGTATCTCACCAACGCGGTGATCAGCGGAACCAATGGGCTTCCGGTTCAGATCGGTTCCCAGGTCCTCGTCCCGGGCTGGGAGACCAATGGAGGCCCCTACTTCACCAACCGGATCCTCGAGAAGCGGACCGATTCCGACTGGCAGGTCGCCGGGTACTCCAGCCGTGGCAACGTCGGCATCGGCATCGAGGGAACGGTGGGCCGGTTCAAGCCGGACGTCGTCGTCCCCGGAACGTTCATTTCATCGGTGCGATCGACCCAGTGGGATCCTCCTGAACTGCCCGATTCACGGTCCCCGTTCTACCCCATCGCCTCGCTGATGGCGGAAGTCGACGACGAGGTCCTGCCGAACTACCGCTTTGAGTCGGGCACGAGCATGGCCGCACCGGCCATTTCCGGGGTGCTGGCCCAGATGCAGGAGAACTTCGAGTACAAGGTGAAGCAGTTCCCGTCCGCCTCGACCTACAAGGCGCTTCTGATCAATTCCGCGCGCGCCACGAGCCCGGGCTACATGCCCAGCCGCGACGAGGTGTTCAACTACGGTGGCTGGGGGCGTCCAAATCTGCAGCGTGCACTCGGGCGTGGTTTCCGCTCCACCGTCGATGGCGCGAGGTGGATGTCCTCGCCGTTGAGAACAACAAGGGGTTGTCCACGGGCGAGTCGGTGGACTTTGACCTCGCGATCCTGAGCACCAATGCGCTGGAGGAGACCCTCCGGATCACCCTGGTCTGGACCGATCCCCCCGGCGATCCGTTGGTCGGACCCAAGCTGGTCAACGACCTCGATCTCATCGTCTCCAACCGGATCACCGGGGAGCTCTACTGGGGCAACGACCTCAACCGGGAATCCGGGTTCTCCGTGGGCCATGGGACGAACGACATCTCGACCAACGGTCTGCCGACCCTCGACCGGATCAACAACGTCGAGCGGATCATCCTCGCCCCGCCCCTCAGCTCCAACCTGGTCATCACGGTCGTGGCCCGTCGGGTCAACGTGAACAGCGTCCGATCCAACACCAATCGCATCGCCCAGGATTTCTCGCTCGCCTTCGCCTCGGATGGGGCTCCCTCGGCGACCAATGTCATCGCGACGGTCGGGGTGCCGAAGGGGGTGAACCCGGTGGCGGCCAGCTATGTCCGTCCCGCGGTGCTGTCGATGACCAACAGCTCCGCCTTCCTCAACCAGCGGGTGGGTGCGAATTCACCGCTGGTCGGAGGGACCAACGGACAGTTCCAGCAGTGGCAGTTCTATACCTTCACCAATGCCCCCGGAACCGTGACCAACGGGGATCTCGTCTTCACGAACGGCAGCAATGTGGTTTTCGTGACCTTTCCGGTCGGGAACCTGTCGCGGGGGCGGACCAATGGGCCGGACATCGATCTCTACGTGTCGCATGATCCAAGTCTGACGAACCTGGACGTGAACGCGGTCGCCGGAGCCCGCAAATCGACCACACGGGGCGGCAACGAGCTGGTCTACTTCCTTGGTGATCCACCGGCCCCCGACAATGTCTTCTACGTGGGTGTGAAGTCCGAGGACCACATGGCGGGTGAATACGGGTTGGTCGGGGTGAGCACTGACCAACCGCTGACGGCCTTCAACGAGCAGGGTTTCCCGATGCCCCTCGCCGTCCCCCTCGTCCAGCCCATACCCGATGGAACACCGTCGAATCCTGGTCTTGGGACCTACATGGCGATCAACATCATCCCGACCCCGATCCGGGCGGTGTACGCCACGGTCACAACGACCCATGAGAATTTCCCGGATCTGCTCACGTCCCTGAGCTTCGGTCAGAACGCCGTCGTCCTGCAGAACCATTCCCGGCTCCTTGGGCTTGATTCGGGCACCAACATCCAGGTGCGCTATGACGACACGGGCAGCGGGACGGCCGGGACCCAGCCCTCGGATGGACCCGGATCGCTCATCTCCTTCCTCGGCTACCCCGCCAGCGGTGCCTGGTTCCTCCAGAGCGTTGACAGCACCCTCGGGTACGTCGGCCGGATCAACAACCTCTCGCTGTTGATGCCACCCAACGATTTCGGCGACCAGTGGGTGGCCCGGTGCGTCAATGCGGATTCCGTCGGCCTCGAGGTCATCCTGGTCCCGCCGGATGCGAGCCGTCTTACGGTGTCGATCATCGACATCAATCCGCCGATGCCCCTCGACGTCTACATCATGAGGGATCAGTACCCGGACATCTCGAATCCGGACGCCGCCGACAAGTATGCCCGAATCCCGGCCTCGGGTGGCAGCGTCTCGATCGGCACCCGGGATGTCCCGCCGCTGGAGGCGGGTCGCTACTTCATCGCGGTGTACAACCCCAACAGCGTGCAGGTCTGCTATCGGATCCGCGGACGGATCGAGCGGAATCTGGATGCCAGCTACACCCGGTCCTTCACAGCGATCGAGAAGGGGCTGATCCCCGACGTGGCCCGCAGGGTCTCGACCCTCACCGTGGATGATGAACGGAAGATCACGGCCATGGACATCGGCGTCCGGGTGGATCACCCGAGGGCGTCCGACCTCTCGATGCGCCTCGGGAATCCCAACGGCTACAGTTCGGTCCTCTTCGAGAATCGGGGTGGCACCACGGCCACCAATCTGGGGCAGAGTGTCGTCTCGACGAACAACGACTTCCAACACGTCGCCCTGACCTTTGATCCCGTCTCGAGGAAGTCCATCGTCTTCGTCAACGGCCAGATCGCCAGCCAGGGGCTGTTGCCGCCGGGGTTTGTCCCGGCGACCAGCAACCGCCTCTACTTCGGAATCGATCCGACCCCCAATGGCCTGGTCCCCAATGGTGGCGTTCGGGTGGATGACTTCGGGTTGTGGAAGCGGGCGCTGCGTCCCCAGGAGATCCGCGACATCTACCTTCGTGGCGTCCAGGGCGAGCCCAAGCAGAGGATCGACGCGGCCGCGGGCCTCTGGGCGTTGTGGCCGTTCGACGCGATCCTTGGGACGACGGCACCGGATGGCATCGATGCCCTGGGAACCAACAGCGTCGTCTTCAACTTCTTCTGCTCCACCGCGACGGGCCAGTTTCCCGGAAGCCGATCGGTGTTCATCGAGGGCAAGGAGCGGGGCATCGCGCGGACGCGGAGCGAGGTCAATCTTCGCCCGGGCTCCGCGTTCACCCTGGAGGGATGGGTCTACATCCCTCCTCCGGGTACCAACGCCGTGTTCGCTGGATTCTGGGGTGAGGGAAGCGACTTCAAGTTTGGACCCGGACTGATCAGCAACCCGACCAATGGTCTTGGATCCATCACCGCAGTGATGACCTCCACGAATGGGCAGCAGATCCTGATCAATTCGGCACCAAACCAGTTCGAGAGGGGCCGCAAGGTCACCAACATCCTGTTCGCCACCTTCAGCGAGAACACCAACCGGGCCCACGAGAAGATCAAGTTCGTGCCGCCGCCGTTCGCTGGTCGGGTCGAGACCAACATGTTGGTCGTGAAGGATGATTTCGAGGACCTCGATCCGATCCCCTACCTGGCCGGTGATGCTGTCCGGGACTGGTTCGTGGTCACCAACACCATGACCGTCTGGCTGAACCCGGTGCTGTCCTACAACAGCAGCCGCAAGCTCATGGTGCTGTCCAACAGTGTGGTCCGACGGACCTTCCCGGTGGTCAGCGGCGAGAAGTATGCGATCAACTTCGCCGCCCGGCTCGTCTCCGACGAACGCAGCGTGGTGAATCCCACGGTTCTCATCGACGGTATCAAGGTCACCCCGCCGCCGGTCGTGCTCCGCACCAACGAGTGGAACACCAACAACGTCTATGTCTTTCGCGCCACCAAATCGACAGCGGTCGTGGAGTTCGATTCCCTCAGCGTCCCGTCCGGTTCGCACGGCATGCTCCTGGATGATGTGCAGCTGATCCAGGTCGCCGGATCCATGACCTACCTGCCCGAGGAGCCCCTGGGTCCATTGCTGGGTGCCGGTCTGGGAACCTGGAGCCTCGAGGTCGATGACACCCGCTCGCCGTATGAAGGCCAACTGCTCGACTGGCAGCTTACCCTCACCTTCGCTCCCGAGAGCCTGCCCGCGGTACGCCTCACCAATGGCGTCGCCTATTCGACCAACATCATCGGACCCGAGCCCCGGTACTTCTACATCGACGTCCCGCTGGAGGCCACGCGTGCAACGAACTACCTCCAGAGCACCACGGGCGGACCCCTCGTGCTCTGGCACAATCCGGTGGGTCTTCCCGGTCAGGGTGGACTCCCGGATGACCAGAGCCTGATCCGACCTACGATTGGGACGACCAACTACTATCAGGTTATCAACACCAGGACGCCGCCGCTGCTGGTGCCCGGGCAGCGGTACTACCTGTCCGTCGAGAA